>Ga0078972_1000262_pt1 | contig 219398 bp, 216 predicted proteins | sample YelNatPaOPGAMG01_FD_67568 | JGI IMG/M metagenome (GOLD analysis project Ga0078972, IMG submission 67568) | Hot spring thermophilic microbial communities from Obsidian Pool, Yellowstone National Park, USA - OP-RAMG-01 (SPADES assembly) (version 2) | ecosystem: Environmental > Aquatic > Thermal...
GTTGGTGGAGTGTCCGGAGTGCAAGCGGCGGAATAGCGGCAAGGAGAAGGCCTGCAAGAAGTGTGGCTTTGCCCTGGCGAAGTTTTCCGGCCGGGTCTGGTGGATTGAGTATTATGACCACGAAAAACGCCTGCGCCGGGAACGCATCGGCCCCAACAAACAAGCGGCGGAGGTGAGGCTGCGGGAGGTTATCAGTGCCCGGACCGAAGGGCGCTATATCAAGAAGCCTAAAGAGCTAATGATTACCTTTAACGACTTGGCTAAGCGGTATCATGAATGGGCTAGGGTAAATAACAAGTCCTACGCAGTGAATAAATGCTATTACATCAACCAGGTAACCCGGTTTTTCGGTCCCAAGCGGCTGGTGGACATTTCCTCCTGGCTAGTGGAACGGTGGAAAGCCGAGCGAAGCAAGGAAACTGGCTTTACTGAGGTGGACCGGGAGCTGGCCTGTCTGAAACACATGTTTACCAAAGCCATAGAATGGGGGTTGATGAAGGAAAACCCCGCCAAACCGGTGAAGCTTTTCCGCAAAACCCGTCAGCGGGACCGGTTCCTGAGCCATGAGGAGATTGCCCGTTTTCTGGCCCACATTCCGGCCCATCAGCAGGCCATGATGCAATTTGCCTTGCTTACCGGTCTACGGAAAACCAAGGTGCTCAACTTGAAGTGGGGCCAGGTGGACTTGGCCCACGCTACTCTGCATATTCCGGCGGATGAAGCCAAGGGGAAAAGGGACTTGCGGCTTCCCCTGGCGGCGGAGGCGGTGCAGCTTCTGGCCGGGTTGCCCCGGCACCCTGAGAGCGATTACGTCTTTTGTAAAGAAAATGGCCGCCCCTATCGGGACATCTATTCCGGGTTCCGTCGGGCAGTGAAGAAGGCAGGGCTTGAAGACGTGACGGTGCACACCCTGCGGCATACGGTGGGGAGCCATCTGGTGATGAACGGGGTGGACCTGCTAACAGTAAAGGACCTCTTAGGGCATCGGGACACCCGCACGACCCTGCGTTACGCCCACCTGGCCCAGGACCACAAACGGAAGGCCATTGGAAAATATGGAAACATATTCACCGATATATTCACCAAGCCCATGGAAGAAGAAAAAGGGTCACGGCTTGTGTCCGTAACCCCTTGAAATCATTGGTGCCGAAGCGGGGACTCGAACCCCGACAGGCCTGCGCCCACTAGACCCTGAACCTAGCGCGTCTACCAGTTCCGCCACTTCGGCAGGAGGAGAAAGGGCCTCAAATATATCCCTTCCTGGCATTTTCCCATAAAGAAATCTATAATAAAAATTTATGGTCGTCAAGTTTCTTGCTCGCAGGCTTGGACAGAAGTGATGATATATTATGACCTGCCGCCGGGACCGGGCCCTTTTTCCCGCACCGTGGTCACCATGGGGAATTTTGATGGGGTTCATTTGGGGCACCGGGCCATTTTGGCCAGAGTGAAAGCCCGGTCCAAAGAGCTGGGGAGCCAGCCGGTAGCCCTCACGTTTGAGCCCCATCCGGTAAAGGTTTTGAGGCCGCATGCCAATTTGTCGCTTCTGACCACACCGGAACAGAAATTTCAACTCCTGGCCGAGGCCGGCATGGAAGCAGTGGTGGTCTTGCCCTTTACCCGGAGATTTGCCACCATTTCCGCCCGAGATTTTGTGGTTTCGTATTTGGTGGAGCGCCTCAAGGTCCGGGAGGTGGTGGTGGGGCATGACTATAGTTTCGGGCACAACCGCGAAGGCAATATTGAGCTGCTGAAAGACTTGGGCCGGTCTCTGGGCTTCACCGTGCAGGTGGTGTGGGCGGTGGAAGTGGACGGCGCGCCGGTGAGCTCCTCCCTGATCCGGGCCATGCTGAAGCTGGGCAAGGTAAAGGAGGCCAACCGCTTGCTGGGGCGCCCGTACAGTGTGACGGGCAGGGTGATTCCCGGCAAGGGCCGGGGGGGCAAATTACTAGGCATTCCCACCGCCAATATTCAACCGGAAAACGATCTGCTGCCCGCTTCCGGCATTTATGCCGTGGTGGTACACCGGGGAAACGATATCTTGCCCGGGGTGGCCAATATCGGTACCTGCCCTACCTTTGACGGCCAGGAACTGTCCCTGGAAGTACATATCTTTGATTTTTCCGGTGATTTGTACGGAGAAAGGCTGGATGTGAAGTTCATGGCCCGCCTGCGGGAAGAGCGGCGCTTTCCCAGCATCGAGGCCTTGGCGGCCCAGATCCGGGCGGATATTGAAGCCGCCCGGCAAGTATTGGAAGGCGCAAAGGCTTAAAAGAAGTTTAAAAGAAGGGGAGAAGAAGGACACAGGGCTCGGGTTTTTCAGCCCTCAGACATTCCTCCGTAAAATCGACCTTGACAATGAAAGCGAAATTTATTAGTAAATAAATAAGCGGGCATAGCTCAGTTGGTAGAGTACGAGCTTCCCAAGCTCGGTGTCGCGGGTTCGAATCCCGTTGCCCGCTCCATTCCAAAGCTTCGGCTTTGGGAGGACCCGCTTCCCCCGGCGAGGGGGCCGGCTGTGGTAGAAGGGGCGAAACAGCCGGTCTGCTTTGCGGGCGGAGAATAGTAGCAGCTCTGGGGACGCCCCGAGATTAACGGCAATCTTGGTTTTCCCGGAAGTGGGCGTGCGCCCGCTTTTTTTTTGATAAATAGGCTCAGGTGGACGCTGTCGATGTCCGGGCAAGACTTTCTATATGTGCTTCTGGGGTTGGTGGCCGGAATTTTCAGCGGCCTCATCGGGGTGGGAGGCGGAGTGATCATCGTCCCCGCCTTGGTCTTCCTTTTCGGTTTGTCGCAGCACGAAGCCCAGGGCACCACCTTGGCGCTGCTGGTGCCGCCCATCGGCTTTCTGGCGGCCTGGACTTATTGGCGGGAAGGCTATGTGAATATTTATATTGCTGCCCTTATAGCTTTGGGTTTTTTTGCGGGAGGGTTTCTGGGGGCCAGATTTGCCACGCACCTGAGCAACTTGCAGTTGGAACGGCTCTTTGGCGTGGCCCTGCTGTTCATCGCCTTGAAAATGATTCTGGCCCGGTGAACGGGGAAGCTAAACAATTGTCGGCATTATTTGACAAAGAAGAGATTGTTTCTGCAGTGGAGAAATTGATCCAGCCGCTGGTGGAGGCCCAAGGCCTGGAACTGGTGGACGTGGAATTTACCCGCCCGCGTCGAGGCCGGGCTAATTTGCGCATCTTTCTGGACCGACCCGGCGGCATCACTTTGGAGGAAATCACCCGGATCAGCCGGATAGTGGGAAATCTGCTGGATGTCCACGACCTTATCGAGTCTTCTTACAATCTGGAAGTTTCCTCGCCGGGTCTGACCCGGGAACTGAAGAAACCCAGGGATTATGAGCGCTACAAGGGCCGGCTGGTGCGCCTCACCACCCGGAGCCCCATCGCGGGCCGCCAGGTGCACCGCGGTATCCTGAAAGGGCTGGAGGATGAGGAAATTGTCTGCCTGGAAGAAGATGGCGAGGTGCAGCGAATCCCGCTGGCGGAAGTGGCCAAAGCCCGACTGGACTTTAAGCTGTGAGCGCCGCCAGCAGCCTGGCGCGTGAAAATGAATGGATTTTTTGCAGAAAATTAGGATACTTAGAAGAAGACTACAAGCTTTGGCCTAAGACTTTAGGCTCAGAGCTTCAAAAAGGAGGCCTGGCGCCATTTATGAATCTGGAGCTGAGGCGAATTATTGAACAAGTCAGCCGCGACAAGGGCATAGATAAGGACCTGCTTATTATGGCCATCAAGGATGCGGTGCGTTCGGCGGCCAGGAAGAAGTTCGGACCGCGTCTTGAGTTGGAAGTGGAGTATAGGGAAGACACCGGAGAAATCGAAGTTTTTCAATACAAGGAAGTGGTGACCGAAGTCACGGATCCCAGCCGGGAAATCAGCCTGGCGGAAGCCAAAGCCCTGGATCCGGAGTGCGAGGTGGGCGACAGCCTGGGCATCAAAATGGATGCCAGCACCCTGGGCCGCATTGCCGCCCAATCCGCCAAGCAGGTGATCATGCAGCGCATGAAGGACGCGGAGCGGGACCTGGTATACGAAGATTTCAAGGACCGGAAGGGCGAAATCATCAGCGGCATTGTCCAGCGGCTGGACCCGGACGGCATAATCGTCAATCTGGGGCGCACCGAGGCCCTATTGCCGCCTTCGGAGCAGGTGCCCCGGGAGATTTACCACAAAGGGGAACGCATCCGGGCCTATGTGTTGGACGTGAAGCGCCAGACCCGGGGACCGCAGATCATTCTGTCCCGCACCCATCCGCAGTTTCTGGTGAAGCTTTTTGAAGCGGAAGTGCCGGAGATCGCCGAAGGCGTTGTGCAGATCATGGGCTGTGCCCGGGAACCGGGCAGCCGGTCCAAGATTGCAGTAGCCTCCCGGGATTCGGACGTGGACCCGGTGGGTGCCTGCGTGGGTTTGAAAGGGGCACGGGTTCAGAACATCGTGCAGGAACTCCGCGGGGAAAAAATCGACATCATTCCCTGGAGTCCGGATCCGGCCAAGTTTGCCACCAATGCCTTGGCCCCCGCGGAAGTGAGCCGCATAATTCTGAACAAAGAGAGCCAAAGCATGGAGGTCATTGTACCGGATGACCAGCTTTCCCTGGCCATCGGAAAAAGAGGTCAGAATGTGCGCCTGGCGTCCCGGCTGGTGGGCTGGAAGATTGACGTCAAGACCGAGTCCAAGTACTCCAAGTCGCTGAAGGAAGGCTACCTTTCGCTTTTAAGCATTCCGGGCGTGGGGGAGATCACTGCCAATCTGCTGCACGAAGCCGGTTACTCATCGGCCAAGGAGGTGGCAGAGGCCAGTCTGGAGGAGCTGGTACAGGCCACCGGGCTTTCGGAGAAAAAGGCGGCCAGCATCATTGACGCCGCCAAGGAAATGGTGGAAAAGAAAAACGCCGGAGACGAAGCCATGGAAGCCCAGGAGGCGAAAACAGACTGACGAAAGGTGCGGCATACTGCTGCAATCAGAAGAATATATGGGGGTAAATTCACGTATATGGCCAGAACAAGGGTAATAAATTTAGCCAGGGAACTTAAGGTGGATGTTCGGGATCTCCTTCAGCGGATGAAGGAGGATCTTGGTCTGCAGGTGGACAACTATCTCAGCTCTCTGGATGAAGAAACGGCTGACCGGGTGCGCCAGGTTATGAGCCGGTTGGCCCCGCAAGTGGAAGAGCTGCGGATAGGGGAAAACCTCAAGCGGCGCCGCCGGGTGGCGCCCGCGGCGGTGGCCCCGTCTCCTTTCCCGGAGAGGGGAGAGGAAAAACCTGCAGTGGAACCTGAGCCGAAGCCACCGGAGGAAGCTCCCGCGGCGCGCAAGCCGGAGGCCAAAGCCCGGGTGGTGTCATTGCCCTCCCAGGAAGCGGCGCCTGCGGAGGCGACAGCTACCACGGCCCCGACCCCGGAAATCGTACCCCCAGAGATGAAGAAAGCCGAGCAGCCTGCCGCGGTGACTTATCCCGAAGAGATTCAGCCTGAAGCTGTCCCTGGTGCCGCTGCGCCCGCGGCCCCGTCAACGCCGGCGGTCAAGCGGGTTCGCAAGCCCAAGAAAAAAGAGACTCCGGCGAGGATTATCAGTCTGCCTGCCGAAGAAGCAGCCGCGCTGGCACCTGCGGAGATTCCGGCCGCGCCCGTACCCGAAGGGGAACAGGCGCTTCCTGCCTTGGAAGTGGCGCCCACTCCCGAAGAGAAAAAAGGGGAACTGAAGCCCAAGAAAAAGGGCAAGCGGGTGGAAGTGGTGGAGATGCCGGTACGGGGCAAGCCCATCAAGAAATGGGAGATCCGGGAACGGGCTGATCTGTACGCAGAAGGCGAAGTGCGGGGCGTCCCGGCCAAAAAGAAGGGCCTTCGGAAGGCCATCAAGAAGATTTCCCGAGCCGAACTGACAGTGCCCAAGGCCATCAAGCGGCGCATCAAGGTGGGCGAATCCATTACGGTGGGCGATTTGGCCAAGCGCATGGGGATAAAATCCAGTGAGGTTATCAAACAGCTCCTGAACATGGGCGTGATGGCCAACATCAATTACCCCATTGACTATGAGGCCGCGGCGCTGGTGGCCAGCGAATTCGGGTTCGAAGTAGAACGGGCCGGGGTGCTGGAAGAAGACCTGCTGGCCAAGGTAGTGCAGACGGAAGGCGAATTGCTGCCCCGGCCGCCGGTGGTTACTATTATGGGCCATGTGGACCACGGCAAGACTTCGCTCCTGGACGCCATCCGGCAAACCCGGGTCACGGAAGCGGAGGCAGGCGGCATCACCCAACACATCGGCGCATATCATGTGACGCTGCCAGGAGGCCGCGGCGAGGTGGTCTTTCTGGACACGCCCGGCCACGAGGCGTTTACTGCCATGCGGGCCCGAGGGGCGCAGGTCACTGACCTGGTGGTGCTGGTGGTGGCGGCGGATGATGGCGTTATGGAGCAGACCCTGGAGGCCATCAACCATGCCAAGGCGGCCGGCGTGCCGTTGGTGGTAGCCATTAACAAGATTGACAAGCCCAACGCCAACCCGGAACGGGTAAAGCGGGAGCTGGCCAACATCGGCGTGGTTCCGGAGGAATGGGGCGGCGATGTGCTGTTTGCCGAAGTTTCGGCCAAGCAGAAGATCGGCATCGAGGATTTGCTGGAGAAAATCCTCCTGCAGGCGGAGCTCCTGGAACTCCGGGCCCCCCGTAATGTCTCCGCTTATGGGCGTATTATTGAATCCCGCCTGGATAAAGGCCGGGGCCCGGTGGGCACGGTGCTGGTCCAGAAAGGCACCCTCAGACAAGGTGATTACTTTGTCTGCGGGACGCAGTATGGACGGGTGCGGGCCATGTTCGACGATCTGGGCAACCGGGTGGAAGAGGCCCCCCCGGGGATACCGGTGGAAGTCCAGGGCTTCAGCGGGGTGCCCGAGGCCGGGGATGAATTCCAGGTATTGGAAGACGAACGCAAGGCCAAGCAGATCGCCATGATGCGCCAGCAAAAGCAGCGGGAAGCGGCCCTGGCGCGCATGACCCGGGTAAGCCTGGAGAAGCTTTACCAGCAGATCAGAGAAGGCGCCGTCAAGGAGCTCAAGGTGGTGCTCAAGGCCGACGTGCACGGCTCCATCGAAGCCCTGACCAAGGCCTTGTCCGAGTTGGGCAATGAGGAGACCAAGGTCAATATCATTCACATGGGTATCGGTGAGGTAACGGAGAGCGACGTCATGCTGGCGTCGGCCTCCGATGCGATTGTGGTGGGCTTCAACGTCAAGGCCAATCCCAAGGCCCAGGCCCTGGCAGAGGCCGAGCAGGTGGACATGCGGTTCTATGAGGTTATTTACAACCTCCTGCACGATGTCCAGGCGGCCCTGGAAGGGATGCTGGAGCCGGTGATTGAGGAAAAGGTCCTGGGACAGGCCGAGGTGCGCCAGGTATTCACCATCTCCAAGGTGGGCCAGGTGGCCGGCTGCCGGGTGCTGGAAGGCAAGGTGGAGCGCAACGCCTTGGCCCGGGTGAAACGCAATGGCGCCGTGGTTTTTGAGGGCGGCAAGATTACGTCCCTGAAGCGGTTCAAGGAAGACGTGAAAGAAGTGGTCTCGGGTTACGAATGCGGCATCGGCCTGGATAAGTTCGGGGATTTCCAGGTCGGCGACATCATCGAGGCCTATGTGCAGGAAAAGGTGAAGGCCGAACTGTCGGGGCCAGGAACCCGGGAAACCAAGGAATAACTAAAGCGGAGCTTTCAATCCCGGCGGAAAAAGCCGGAAGCCGGCCCGATAACCTGGCTTTCGGGTCAATGTTGACAGCGTAAAGCTCTGGCCAGTCTGAGCGGAGTGCAGCATGATCGTCGCCGTGGCCCGTCTGACCTTGGTGCTGCCTGACAACAACTCGCTGAAAGGCAAGCGCAAGGTGGTACGCAGCCTGATCGAAAAGGTGCGGCACCGTTTTGCCGCGGCCATTGCCGAAGTGGAGGACCACGACAAGTGGCAGCGGGCCAAGATCGGGGTGGCCTTGGTGGGTAATGATGCCCGGCTCCTCCAAACGCGTCTGGATCAGATTATGCAATACATGGAAAATCAGCACCTGGCAGAAATCATCGATTCCCAGGTAGAACTCTGTTACCTGGAAAGCTGAAGTCCTCATGCGGCGGAAGCCCCCTGCCGGCAAGCGTCCTTCCCGCGTCGCCGAACTCCTGCGGGAATCCCTGGGTTCTATTCTCCTGTTCAAGTGCGCCGATCGGCGCCTGCAGGAAATTACCATCACTGAGGTGGATATGAGCCCGGACCTCAAGCAGGCCAAAGTGTATTATGTGGTGCGGGCCGGGGGGGATGCTGACGAAGTGGCCGCGGCCCTGGATAAGGCCCTGGGGTTTATTAAGCAGGAGGTGGGCCGGGAGCGGATCCTGCGAACCATGCCGGAGCTTATTTTCCTGCCCGACGAGGCCTGGGAGAGGGCGGAACGGCTGGAGAAGCTGTTTCAGGAGATGAAGCACGGGAAAGAATAGTCATGGGGGGCAAGGCCTGACATCCTTGAGGGTGAGAGGAAAGGTAGAAAATGTTTTCAGGACTTCTCCTTATCGACAAACCCGCGGGTATCAGTTCTTTCGAGGTGGTGCGCCGGGTGCGGCACCTGCTCAAGGGGCGCAAGGTGGGGCACCTGGGGACACTGGATCCCTTTGCCACGGGGCTCCTGCCCCTGGTCCTGGGGGAAGCCACCAAGCTGACCCCTTTCCTGATGACCGCGGACAAGACCTACCTGGCCGTCGTAAAACTCGGGGAGGAAACAGATACCCAGGACCGGACCGGAAAGGTGGTGGCCAGGTGGGAGCAACTGCCGGGACCGCAGGAGATCCGCCAGGTGGCTGCCCGGTTTGTGGGCAAAATTGAGCAGATTCCGCCTCTGTATTCCGCCGTGCACTTTCAGGGCGAAAGGCTATATAAGCTAGCCCGGCAGGGAAAGGCAGTGCAGCCGCAGCCGCGCCAGGTGGTGGTTTATCGCCTGGAGATCCGGGAAATTGCCCTGCCCCAGGTGACCCTGGAAGTGACCTGTTCCAAGGGCACTTATATCCGCACCCTGGCTGCGGATCTGGGCCGGGCCTTGGGCTGCGGGGCGCATCTGGTGGCGCTGCGGCGCCTGGCGGTGGGACCTTGGCGGGTGGACGAGGCCCTGCCGTTCCACGGTCTGGATAAGTTCGGTAAGGAAGACATCCGGCCGCGGCTTATCCCTCTGGCCGAATGCCTGCCGGAGCTTAAGCCGGTATATGTGGGTCCGACGGCGGCCAGGAGTTTGAGTCAGGGACGGCTGGTGCCGGCGCCAGGCAACGGCCTGGAAGAGACCCAGCAGGTGCGGGTGCTGGCGGGCGGACAGCTGGTGGCGGTGGCCACGGTGCGGCAAAGGGCAGGGCAACTGGTGTTGGCGCCCCGACGGGTTTTCCTGACCAAGGCCTGGGAGTGATCTTTGGCTTTTGCCGCCGGATAAAGAAATCAACCTGAGGTCAGCTCTCAGGTTTGCAGAGGCGGAGAAATTACTCCGGTAATCACCTTTTCATTTAGAGGAGGACGAAGTGGCACTGAACGCAGAACAGAAACGGGAAATAATCAATCGCTTCCGGTTACATGAGGCGGATACCGGCTCCACGGAAGTGCAAGTGGCGCTCTTGAGTGAACGGATCAATTATCTGACCGACCACTTCAAAACCCACGCCAAAGACCATCACTCCCGACGGGGTTTGATCAAGCTGGTGGGACAGCGGCGGCGCCTTCTGAACTACCTGAAAGAGAAGGATATTGACCGCTACCGCACCCTGATCGAACAGTTGGGTCTGAGGAAGTAGGAGGATGCAAGACTTAACATGTCAAACACATATATCGTAGAAGTAGGCGGGCGGGATCTCATCTTTGAGGTGGGTAAAATGGCTGGCCAAGCCAACGGCGCGGTGCTGGTGCGGTACGGCGATTGCGCCGTGTTGGTGACAGCCGTAATGAGCGACCAGCCCCGGGAAGGCATAGACTTTCTGCCGCTCACTGTGGACTATCTGGAAATGGCCTATGCCGCCGGCCGGATCCCCGGCGGATTTTTCCGGCGGGAGATCGGCCGGCCCAGCGAAAAGGAAACGCTCACCTCCAGGCTGATCGACCGTCCCTTGCGGCCCCTGTTTCCCAAAGGGGTCACTAATGAAATTCAGATTATCGCCACCGTCCTTTCCGGTGACCTGGAAGTAGACTCGGACATCCCGGCCTTAAACGGCGCGGCCGCAGCGCTGGAGATTTCCGACATTCCCTTTCACGGACCGGTGGCGGCCGTCCGGGTGGGGAAAATCGGCGATGAGCTCATCATCAACCCCACCAACTCCCAACTTAAGGAAAGCCGCCTCAACCTCATTGTGGCGTGCTCGCCCCAGGGGCTGGTGATGGTGGAGGCCGGGGCCCGTATCGCCCAGGAGGAAGAGGTGTTGGAGGCTTTGTTCTTCGGGCAGGAGCGCATCCAGCCAATTCTGGCCCTGATCAAGCAGATGGGAGAGACGGTGGGCCGTCCCAAGCGCCCCCTGCCGCCGCTGCCTGATTATGGCGACCTGCTGCAGCGGGTGGGGGATTTGGCAGAAGAGCGCCTCCGGGATGCGGTAACGCGTCCCCAGAAGCAGGAGCGCCATAAAGCATTGGACCGGGTGCGCGAAGATGTGCTCACCGCCCTGGCGGCCGAGTACCCCGGTTGCGAAAAAGACATCCTCAACATTCTGAAGGACTTGCAGAAAAAGGTGGTACGGGACCTGGTGCTGCTGGAAAAGCGGCGGATTGACGGCCGGGGCTTGACGGATATCCGCCCGGTGAGCTGTGAGATCAACCTGCTGGCCCGCACCCACGGTTCGGCCCTGTTCAGCCGGGGCGAGACCCAGGCGCTGGCCGTCGCCACTCTCGGAACCCCCTCGGATGAGCAACGCATTGAGAGCCTGTTCGGTGAAACTTTCAAGTCCTTCATGCTGCATTACAATTTCCCGCCTTATTCTGTAGGTGAAACCCGGATACTTCGGGGCCCGGGGCGGCGGGAAATCGGGCATGGGGCTTTGGCGGAAAAGGCCATCTCGCCGGTTTTGCCCCCGGCGGAGGAATTCCCTTACACCATCCGGGTCGTCTCCGAGATTCTGTCCAGCAACGGCTCCTCTTCCATGGCTACGGTCTGTGGCGCCTCCCTGGCTCTCATGGACGCCGGGGTGCCCATCAGTGCCCCGGTAGCCGGCGTGGGCATGGGCCTGATCAAGGACGAAGAGCGGGTGGCAGTACTTTCCGATATCCTGGGGGATGAAGACGCCCTCGGCGACATGGACTTCAAAGTGGCCGGCACCGCTGAAGGCATTACGGCCCTGCAGATGGACATCAAGGTGACGGGGCTGACCCGGGAGATCCTGTCCCAGGCCTTGAGCCAGGCCCGGGAGGCTCGCCTGTTCATTCTTCAGAAGATGAACGAAGTCATTGACCGGCCCTCTCCAGGCCTCAAGGATCATGCGCCCAAAATCACCACCATCCAGATCAACCCCGACAAGATCCGGGACGTCATCGGCCCTGGCGGGAAAATAGTGAAGCAGATTGTGGCGGCCACCGGGGTGAAGATCGACATCGATGATGATGGCCGGGTGCACATCTCCTCGCCTACCCAACGGGCCGCGGATGAAGCCATCCGCATGATCCGGGAGATCACTGCCGAACCGGAGGTGGGGGCGGTTTACAAAGGCAAAGTCAAGAAAATCATGGACTTCGGTGCATTTGTGGAGATACTGCCCAACACTGACGGGCTTATCCATATCTCGGAGTTGTCCCACCACCGGGTCAAGTCTGTAAGCGACATCCTCAAGGAAGGCGATGAAGTGATGGTCAAAGTCCTGGAAATAGATAAGCAGGGGAAGATCCGGCTGTCCCGGAAAGCCTTGCTGGAGGCTCCGGAAGCCCCTCAACCGCACGAACCCGGAAAGAGACCGCACCGTGTATCAAAAAAGCATACTTCCTAATGGCATCCGGATAGTCACGGAGGAACTGCCCCACTTCCATTCCGTGGCCGTGGGGTTTTGGCTGATGGTGGGCTCCCGGGATGAAAGGCAGGAAGAGCAGGGTTTGTCTCATTTCCTGGAGCACATGGCCTTTAAAGGCACCATCCGGCGTGATGCCCTGACCATCGCTCGCGAGGCCGACCAGTTGGGGGGTACGGTTAACGCCTTCACTACCAAGGAAAACACCTGTTTCCACGCCCGGGTTCTGGCCGAACACCTGCCCCGCATTATTGACCTTTTGAGCGATCTGGTGCTCAATCCCCTCTATCGCGCCGAGGACCTGGAGCGGGAACGGCAGGTTATTCTGGAGGAAATCGCGGCGCAGGATGACAACCCTGAAGATCTGGTTCAGGTCCAGTTCGCCCGCCACTTCTGGAAGGACAACCCCTTCGGCTGGTCTATTCTGGGAGAGGTGGAGGCGGTTTCCCGGTTTCGGCGGGAGGACCTGCTGGCTTACCGCCGGACCGCCTACCGGCCGGAAAGGCTGGTGGTGGCCGCCGCAGGTCGCCTTACCCACCAGGAGCTGGTGGATCTGGTGGGGCCGACCCTGGAAAACTTTACCAACGGCACCCCAGCCCGCCCCCGGGTTCCGGTGGACACCCATCCGGGAGTCTATGTTCTGCCCCGGGATCTGGAGCAGGTCCATGTCTGCCTGGGCACCGAGGGGTTGGCCGCGGATGATGGCCGACGGTTTACGGCCACGGTTCTCAATATCATCCTGGGAGGCAACATGAGCTCCCGCTTGGTCCAGGTGGTTCGGGAGCAACTGGGCCTGGCTTACAGCATTTATTCTTTCCTGGGCTTTTTCAGCGACACCGGCATTCTGGAAGTCTGTGCGGGGGTGAATCCCAAAAACCTGCCGGCCCTCTTGGAGGCGATCCGCGGCGAACTGCGGAGAATGAAGGCAGAGCCGGTGACGTCTTTGGAGCTGAAAGACGCCCAGGACTACCTGAAGGGCTCCATTTACTTGCATGCCGAGGATGTGGAGCAGCGGATGCTCAGGCTGGCCAAAAACGAAATCCATTTCGGCCGGTATATTCCCCTGGAGGAAGTAATCGAGGGCCTTCTCAAGGTCACGCCGGAGGACATCCAGACCTTGGCCCGGGAACTTTTTCAAGGGGGAAATTGGGGCCTGGCCCTTTTGGGGCCTCTGAATGGTCAGGGAAGCGTACTGCTGGATTTTTAGCTTAAATCCAAGTCCGGATCAAATAAGCAAGCCCAGCCCTGGTGGTTCGGGCTTTTTGATTTTCAGGCCAGCGTCCCTGCGGTGACGGCCAGGCGCGGGCATCTCAGCTTCAAACCGCAAAAGGCCGGAGGTTATGCCCCGGCCTTTTATTTTGAGTTCCTGCCGAACTTGGCGAGGGCCGTTAAAACTCCTCGTCCATGATGCCTTGATTGATGAATTTATAGAGGCTGCCGATCCATTCCAGTTCGTTTTCCAACTCCGAGTTGGCAAAGATCCACTCGCCTTCCCGGTCCTTGGCGATGATGACAATTTCTTCGATGTCGTCCAGATCCTGGTAGAACCGTTCCACCACCTCCTTGACCGAACGCTTGGCCTTTTCAAACGGGATGATGTTTCTTTTCATGGTGATTGCAGGGCTGCCCGGGGAGCGGGCTTAAGTCCCGTCACCCTCCTGAGGTTTGGATTTCTTTATTTTTATTTTTTAATGAACGCGCCAAAAAAGCAATGATAATTTCATTGACCCGCTCAGGGGCTTCTTCCTGCGGGGCGTGGCCCACTTGCGGCAGGAGGTGGAACTGGGCCTGAGGGAGCCGTTCCTTGAGCCAGTGGGCTTGGCGGACCGGCAGGATGCGATCCTGCTCCCCCCAGATAAGAGCCACCGGCTGCCGGAGGCGCCGGAGCAGGACCTCCACCTGGGTCAAGGGCCAGGGTTCAAGTTCGCGGCACAAGCGGCGCAGCGCCAGGCGCTTGTCCAGAGTGGCGAAAGTGGGGGCATAGCCCGCGGCCACGGCCGGGGTGGCTAATTCCCGGCGATAATAGATCAGGCGGAGGGCCACAGGAAGTATCCAGGGTCCCAACAGCCAGGCAGCCAGCAGGCCCACTCCGGGCAGCCGGAGAGGATAAAAAATCAGGGGAGGCCGGGTCAAAGCTACGGCGGGGGCCAACAGAACCAGGGCAGCGATCCGGTCCGGGTGAAGGTGCGCCAAGAGGAGAGCCAGACTGCCGCCCAGGGAGTTCCCGGCCACGATGGCCTGATGGACCCCGCGGCAATCCAGGAAGGCCAGAACGCCCGCGGCCAAGGTCTCCAGGCGGTAATCCGGGGTGGCAGAGGGCGAGGTACGGCCATGAGGCGGCAGGTCCGGAGCCAGGACCCGGTAGCGTCTGCTCAGGGGACCCAGGTTGTGGCGCCAGGAAAAACTGGAGGCCCCCAGGCCGTGCAGAAGAAGCAGCGGCGGGCCTTGACCTTGTTCCTGGAAAAACCAATCGGAAGGACCCATGGGAAAAACGGAGCCTCAAGCTGTAAGGCCTGCCGGAGAAACCACCGCATCCTCCGGCCTTCGCCTCCGATCCGTGGAAATGCAGCCCTCAAATGGCCTAAAGCGAACAATTGTTGCTTAAAAATTTTACCTGAGGGCTTCACCTCCCCGGTGACCTCGGCAGTAGGGGGGAGCCCGGTGTCAGGATCGGCAGGGGCGTGCCCCGGGCAACTTCTTCCTGGATCTCGGCGTATTGGGCCTTTAACTCATTGACCAGCCGTTGGGCCAGGATAAGCTGCTGCCAGACCTTGCGGCGGTAAGGGAGAGTCGGTGGCGACGGCAAGGAAAGAAGGCGGCGGAAATAGGGGTAATCCATAAACTGGTCCCAAAGTTTTGCGAATTTTTCAAACATCGTCGGATAATAGTAAGGTAGCTCATCTTTTTTTTCTTCCAGGAAAGCCAAGGCCCGGGAGATGCGCTGCATAGGCCCCAAACGCCGCTTCTCTGCCTGTTTCAGGACCAGCTTCTCCAAATTATGCAGCTGATGCGCCTGGGTCAGACGGGCCACCTCCCGCAATGCCTCCCGGTGCAATTCCGGATATTTGACAAAGGCATCTTTGTAATCCCGGTTGAGGAGATAACTGTTGAGCACCTTTTTAGCAGCCTCAAAGGATTCGTCGCTGTAAGTGGCCAGGCGCCGCTGGTTCTTGGTGAGCCAGGCGATAAGAAATTTTAGCCGGTCTTCGTGGGTTTTGGTGGAGGTGAGCAGGTCCTGGCGCTTGTAAGAAATGGAGCCGATATATTCACCCCGCACAATGTCGGTCAGGTCCTTAAGGAAGCGTTTGGTATCCTTGAGGATGTTGAGACCCGTTCGCCGGCCATGGTAAGGATGGATAAGCTCCTGGTCCAGGACCGAGAGGGCCCGGTCCTCCAGGACGTTCAACGGGTTGTACTTGTGTTGCAGGTAGGTGACTTTAAGGATGACCACCCGCCGGTCCGGGTCCACATAAAATCCCTGGTCTTTCAGATAAGGGTGGCTTTCGGCAAAGGAGGCCGGCAGTCCCACCAGGGCGACTTTTTCCACCAGCGGGTATTTTTTTTGTTCATAGCCACAGAGACTGGTGATGGTCCGGTCGGAAGAACCCAGGACCTTGATCAGGTACTGTTCCTTATGGCGGCTGAGAAGGCGGGCGAAGAGGGCGGCGGAGGTCCGACGCTCCGAGGCGATGGGAAAGCCGTACAGCTCCATGAGAAACTGATAGACAAAGTCACGTTCCTGTTCATAAATGTCATTGTCCTGGATTTTAAACTTGCCCAAAGACTGCCCGAAATTCTTCAGTTCGGTGTCCAGGTCCGACGGAAACGAGGCGTAAACCCCCAGCAACCGGAAATCTCCGGCCGCATCTTTGGCGATGACCTGGGCCCGGTCCATGTGCAGCAGAAAATCCAGGAGCTCTTCATAATGAGCAAGATCGGTCAGGTCTTTGTTGGCGAACTGTTGCTTGAAGGCGGGGCGCAGTTCCCGGTCAAGATGAGGCAGGATCTTATCGATGTTTGCCCGGGCTTTCCTTTTGCCTTCGGCAAATGAGTGGAGCAGGTCGAATTGGAACTTTTCCTGCTGATAGGAAAGGGTGCGGTTGAAGGCTACCAGGCTGAAGCTGGGCAACTCCCGGTATTCGGCGAAATTCTTCTCAAAGGAAGGCAAAAGCTCCCGGGCTTCCACCAGGGGATAATTGGCGTGGTAGGGCGCCAGCAAGCCTTTTTTGATGTGGATGTACTCCAGGTAATCTTTCAGGAGATAACGGTCGCGGATGGGGTGTTCACCCCGCTGGTAAGAGACAAGGGGTTGGCCGTTGATGACTACTTCCGAGAAAAATTCACGCGACGGCCCCATTTATCCTGAACAGACCTTGATGTAAACCCGACGGGACCGGGGCCCGTCAAATTCGCAAAAGAAAATGCCTTGCCAAGTGCCCAGAAGCAGGTGGCCGCGGCTCACCAGGACGGTAAGCTGGGGGCCGATGACGGAGGCCTTGATGTGGGCCGGTGAATTGCCCTCGGCATGGCGGTACGGTTCCCGATCACTGATAAGTTTGTTTAACACCATGAGGATGTCCGCCTTGACGCTGGGGTCGGCGTTTTCATTGATGGTCACGGCGGCAGTGGTGTGGGGCACAAAGACATGGCACACCCCTTCCTCCACGCCGCTTTCGCGGACGACTTCCTGTACCCGGGAGGTCAGGTCCACAAATTCGGTCTTGCTGCCGGTGCGCACGTCCAGAGTGCGAAGCATGGCCACCTCTTTTCCGCAGTCCGTCAGAAGGTCCACCACAGGAACCTGACGGTTTTTCATGGCATAAAAAAACTCAAAACGCCTGGCGTAACTGGCGAAGGGCTATCTCCCGATAATAAGAGGTTTGCCGGTGGCAGTAACCAAGTCGGGGGAAACTTGGGCTTCGGTCTGTTTATCGTACTCCAGGCCCAATCTCAGGGCATACATAACCAGCCCCACAAGGAAGGGGTTTTCCCGCTTCAGGGGACTTACAACGCTGGCCTTCAGGTCTTCCCCGGCCGCCTGTGCCGCCCGGGCCTCTTCGGAGCGTCCGATTAGTTCGAGAAAATAGGCCATCTCCAGCAACCGGCGACCTAACAGAGCCCGGCTTTCGGGCGGATAAAGAGCAAGGACGGCCTCTTCCACGATCTGATCATACCGGGCCCGTTGCTGATATTCCGCCAGGATCAAGGGGCTTTCCTCTGCCTCCCGCACTTTTCTGACCCAGGGCCTGATTTCCTCCAGGGAAGGCAGCCAGGATTGAAAAAGGTCGCTTCGGGCCAACTCCCGGGCGCGCTCCAGATAAAGGTTCGCCTCAGGTTCGCTCAAGGGCGGAAAGCGCCGGGCCATCTCCTCTTCCGCCAGGGGCAGGCCCCAATGCTGCCAGACCGCGGTTCGCCAGGCCGCATAGCGGGTGGCGGCCTCGCGGCGGGGGTTCAGCTCGAAGGCGTCCTCCAAGAGGCGGACGGAGTAAGAAGCGGGCGGCTGGGCAAAGCGGCTCAGCCCCTGCTCCTGAAAGCTCTTCCAGAATTCCTCCCGTTGCCGCCGTTTTAAAGAAAGAAGAAGACACTCCTGGAAACCGGCGGTATCGCTCAGGCGGACCACCAATAGGTTGCCGCCCAGGAATTCTCGGGGGCCTTCCAGAATCACATACCGCTCCCCGTTGCCAAAAATCGGCGACACATAAGCCAAGGCCTGGGGAGCCGGGGCGGCAGAGCCGGCCGGAGCCTCCTCCCGCGGCAGGATGTCCTCCGGAACCGGGACGCCTCGGGTTTTCAGGAGGTGCAGGGCACGTTTGAGCGCCTTCCGCCGCTCCTTGTCTGGCGAGGGGCCGAAAAGGGCGGCCAGGATAAGGGGGACAGCGTTATGCCGGATCCTGGACAGGGAAGCAATGAGGTGTAGATCCCAGAGGAGGTCGTCGGTCCGGGGGGTGACCGCTGATTTCGCCTCTTCCGGCCCCTGGCCGCTGGCCAGGGCTTCCTGAACCCGGGCTACCTGCGCCTGAAGTTGCACCGCCGCTTCAGGAGATAAAGGCTTTAGCGCCTGATGGTTTTTTTTGCCTTTTTTCCGCCGGTCCTTCATGATCTCTGGGACTGCCCGGATTCAATGACCACTTCGTCGTTTTTGCCCGTTTCCTTAAAATAGACGTTCACCCGCTGCTCCGGGGGCAGGTCCAGGCTTAAGCCCACGTAATCCGGACAGATGGGCAACTCCCGGCCTCCCCGGTCCACCAAGACGGCCAGTTCGATGCGGCTGGGCCGGCCGTAATCAATGAGGGCATCCAAGGCAGCCCTCACGGTCCGGCCGGTAAAAAGCACGTCATCCACCAGGACCACTTCCTGGTCGTCAATGGAGCCGGGCAGTTCCGTTTTTCCCACCAGGGGCTTGTGGTTGATGCGGGTCCAGTCATCCCGGTACAGGGTGATGTCCAGGATCCCCACCCTGATGGGCCGGGAACTGGTTCGGCTCAGTTTGTCTGCCAAGCGCTGGGCCAGGAAGGCACCCCCGGTGCGGATGCCGACCACCACCAGATTCTCCAGATTTTTGTGTTTTGCCTGGATTTCTTCGGAAAGTCTATCTAAGGTCCGGTCAATTTCAAGGGCCTTGAGGACGATGTTTTTTTTCGGAGACATGGGCTCCCGGTTCCTTTGGTAAATTAACAGTTTTTAAATTACCATGCACCAGGCCTAAAGACAAGGGCAGGGATTTCCCAATCCCCCATAAAAAGCCTTTTTGGGGAGAAATCCACCCTCATGGTTTTTTAAAGGAAATGAGTTGGGGAATGATGCTTTAATTGATATGATTCGGACAGCGTGGCGGCCTGGAGAAAGCGGCCCAAACCGGCATTTTTCAGGCAGGTCTTCCGGCCCCTGACTGACAGGTTTATTAAGAAAAAAAGACGGATAAAAAGACATAAAAAACCTGTTTTTTGCTTTATGGAGTTTGCCTCTTTTTATCCCTCATCTCATCGCTCCGTAGGCTTCTTGATGAGAAGAAACCCGGCTTTTTTGGGGCAATGTCCATCCGGCCGCAAATTTTACTTGGAAAAAGGGAAACCGCGACGTATTGCTCGTTTTTCATTTGTCCAAAAAACACAAGAATCAGTGGAGAGAAGTAGCCTCAGCAGGCATTGGACACCATGACCGTAAAAGAAGCCCGGGAGATTTTGGGTTTGGGCCTGACCGCCACCCGTCAGGAAATTGTCGCCGCTTATCGTCGTCAGGCCCGGCGTTGGCATCCCGACCGGGCCCCTACCGGGGAAGAGGAAGTTTACCGGGGCAAGATGCAGGAGGTCAACGCGGCTTACCACCGCCTCAAGCAGATGCTGGACCGATACCGGTATCGGCTGGAAGATGCCGAACCCCCGGATGACGGTCAAGACTACCAGAAATGGTGGCATGCCCGCTTTTTCTCCGGCGTCTGGAGTGCGCCCCCGAAAAAACCGGAAGGAAACCGGGAATGAGATGGGTCCGGAAGACGACGGGTGACAGGGAATCGTCGAAAAAATTAATCGGTTATTAAACTTATTTAAGAGAAATATCGATTAAGGTTGGAAAGGTTTGGAGGTCGGAGAGCCGTTTGCAAATAAGCGGGAGATCCCGGGCCTATTAGAAAGAGGGAAATTATTGCGGGTGCTCAGCATGCGAAATTTTATGACATTTACGGCAATGGCTTTGGGTCTGGCTGTGGGGCTGCTTCCCGGCGGGACAGAGCCCGCTCCTTTGGAGAAGGCCCTGTCCCTTAAAGCCGGGGAAATCCTGGAAGACCTGCGTTATCGGGTGGACATCTGGCTCTTTACGGGGGCGGTGGATGCCAGGGTCACGCTTCGTCGCCTAGAAGCTCGGCGCTTCCGGGCCGAAGTCAATGGCCGGGCCCAAGGGATCTTAGGAGTGCTCAGCGGTCAATGGCAAGGAGCTTTCAGTACGGAAATGCTCTTTTCCGAAGGAAAATTTCTGCCGGTGGTCTATCGGGAGGAATCCCAGCACCGGGGGAAGAAAAACCTGAAGGAATACCGTTTTGACTACGATCGGAAGGTGGTGGAACTGTTCAAGTGGGACCACGGCAAGAAGGCTCTCACCAAAAGATGGCAGACGGCCTTGACCGAGCCCATGTACGACGTCCTCAGCTTTTACTATAATCAACGGCTGATGGGCCTGTCCTTTGACCAACAGGGGCAGAACCTCAAGTTTTCAGGCATTCCCTATCCTAAACCGGAAGACATTATTTTAAGCATCGGGCCGGAAACTCCCCAAGGCCGCAAGATCATGGTTACTTTGAACAATCGCATCTTTGAAAACGAACGCAACCAGGTCTATGCCTTGCTGGACCAAGACGGCGTGCCCACTGAGGCGTGGACCCAGGTGCTGCGGTTTGGCCGCATCATCAGCAAGCTTGTCCCCGGAGGAAAACGCCTTACCAGTGACGAGTTATGCCGCCGTGTCCGGGCCCCTATTTCAGGATGAAGCGGGGCAAATAGACTAGGGATTGATAAAACTTTAACTCAGCAGTCCCCTTGATTTTCTTCGCAAAATGATTATTTAAAAATTAGAAGCCTGAGGACCGGGGATAATCTGCAGCCGGCACGCCTCAAGCACTGCTCCTGGTAGGCGTCGATGTGGGGGTTGCAGTCCCACCAGGCTTCTACTATATATGAAAAAGCCATGCCTATTAGGCTGGCTTTTTTTATTGCCTGAAAGGGCAGAGGGGGATCACGTCGTAAATTCTCATATGATTCCCATAGTTGACAATCCGGGGTATTTTTTTTAAGATTTCCAGTGAAGCCTGGAAATTTTTCCGTTTAAGAGGCCAGTATGGAAAAGCAAGATTTGGACTTGATCAACCGGTACCTGGAAGTTGACCCGGAGCTCAAGCGCTATATGGAAGAACATTTGGAATTTGAGCGACTTCTGGAGGAGTACAACCGCCGTCCATACCTGACTGCCGAAGAAAGTTTGGAACGAAAGCGCCTGCAAAAATTGAAGCTAGCCGGGAGAGACAAAATTGAGCAAATTTTGGCCAAGTACCGGAAGGAAGCGAAATCATGAGCAAACAGATGACCGGAGCCCAAATTTTCTGGACCTGCCTGGAACGGGAAGGAGTGAAACATGTGTTCGGTCTTCCCGGCGGGGCCGTTATTGATTTATACGATGAACTGACCCGATTTCCCCAGATCAAGCATTACCTGGTGCGCCACGAGCAGGCCGCGGTGCATGCCGCAGACGGTTATGCCCGGGCCAGCGGCATGCCCGGGGTGGTTCTGGTCACCTCCGGACCGGGGGCTACCAATACGGTGAGCGGCATAGCCTCGGCCTATATGGATTCCATCCCCATTGTAGTGTTCACCGGTCAGGTGCCCACTGCGCTTATCGGCAACGATGCCTTTCAGGAAGTGGACATCGTGGGCATCACCCGTCCTTGCACCAAGCACAATTACCTGGTGAAGAGGGTGGAGGACCTGGCCCACACCATCCACGAGGCCTTTTACATCGCCCGGTCGGGGCGCCCGGGGCCGGTGCTGGTGGACCTTCCCAAGGACGTGATCAACGGCCGGTGCGTGCCCAAGTTTCCGGAGACCATCAAGATCAAGAGCTACAACCCCACGTACCATGCCAATCCGCGTCAGGTGCGGCGGGCGCTGAATTTGATCCTGGAAGCGGAACAGCCCGTCCTTTATACCGGTGGGGGCATTATTTTGTCAGATGCCTCAGAAGAACTGATCAAATTTGCCGAAACTTTGCAGATCCCCGTGACCAGCACCCTCATGGGCCTGGGAGGGTTCCCCGGTGACAATCCCCTGTGGCTGGGCATGCTGGGCATGCACGGCACTTATGCCGCCAATATGGCGGTGGCCAATTCCGATGTGCTTATCGCAGTGGGAGCCCGCTTCGATGACCGGGTGACCGGCAAAGTGGATGAGTTTGCCCCCAGGGCCAAGATCATTCATATCGACATTGACCCCAGCTCCATCAGCAAGAACGTGGTGGTGGACATTCCGCTGGTGGGAGACTGCCGGGATGCCCTGATGCAGCTCAACGAGCTTCTGGCGGAGCAGGAGCCCCGGGATTGGGCCAAGGTGCGGGAAGCCTGGCTGGAGACGATAAGGAACTGGCAGCGGAAATACCCTCTTACTTACAATAAATCCAATCCCGACGTCATCAAGCCCCAGTTTGTCGTGGAGAAACTGTATGAGCTCACCAACGGAGAAGCTTATATTACCACGGAAGTGGGCCAGAACCAGATGTGGGCGGCCCAGTTTTATAAATTCAAGAAGCCCCGACGTCTGATGACCTCCGGTGGTTTGGGCTGCATGGGTTATGGCTTCCCCGCCGCCATGGGGGTGCAGGTGGCCAAACCCGACGCCCTGGTCATCGACATCGCCGGGGACGGCAGCATTCAGATGAACATCCAGGAATTGATCACGGTGGTGGAGCACAACCTGCCGGTGAAGATTGCGATTCTCAACAACACCTTTCTTGGCATGGTACGCCAATGGCAGCAACTGTTCTATGGGCGGCGTTACAGCCAGACCAGTCTGGCGGCGGCTCCCGACTTTGTCAAGCTGGCGGAAGCTTACGGCGCGGTGGGCCTCCGGGCCACCAAACCCGAGGAGGTGGAGCCGGTGATCAAAGAGGCCCTCAACACGCCCCGCCCGGTGGTCATGGATTTCCGGGTCGATCCGGAAGAATGTGTTATGCCCATGGTGCCCGGCGGCAAGGCCATGCATGAAATGATTCTGCCTGCCTAAAGAGAGGAAGAGATGCGGCATACGATATCAGTGTGGGTGGACAATCTCCCCGGCGTGCTTTCCCGGGTCACCGGCCTGTTCAGCGGCCGGGGCTTCAACATCGAGTCCTTGTGTGTGGCGGAGACCATGGACCCGGAGGTTTCCCGCATCACCCTGGTCACCAGCGGCGACGAGCAGATCATCGAACAGATCATCAAACAGCTCCGCAAACTGATCAATGTCATCAAGGTGGTGGACCTGACCCCCTTGGAACATGTGGAGCGGGAGATGGCTCTGGTGCGGGTCAAGGCCGAAGACCGCTCCCGGGCGGAGGTCCTCCGGATTGCCGACATCTTTCGCTGCCGGGTGGTGGACGTCAGCCCCACCAGTTACACCTTGGAGGTCACCGGCAACCACGAGAAAATCCAGGCGGTGCTGAGCCTCCTCAAAACCCACGGCATCCAGGAAGTGGTGCGCACCGGGACGCTCGCTATTCAGAGAAGCAAGAAGGAATGAGCCAGATTTCAGGTCTCTTTTCTCCAACCCTCAGCCTTTGGCTTTCTTGCTTTGGACTTGCGGCTGATAGCCATGTAAAGAAAGGATAGCCGTTTATGAAAATCTTCTATGAGGCGGACGCGGATTTAGGGGTGTTGCAAGGGAAGAAAGTGGCCATCATCGGGTTCGGCTCCCAGGGGCATGCCCAGGCGTTGAATTTGCGAGACAGCGGCGTGGACGTCATCGTGGCCGAGATGCCCGGCACCGCCAATTATGAAGCCGCGCGGAAATATGGTTTTCAGCCGGTGGCGGCCGCGGAGGCCGCTGCTCAGGCCCAGGTGGTGCAGATCCTGACCCAGGATCACGTTCAGGCCGCGCTGTATGAGAACGATTTGAAGCCGCACATGGGGCCGGGCAAAACCTTGCTTTTCTCCCATGGGTTCAATATTCATTACGGCCAGATTGTCCCTGACCCCCGGATCGACGTGGTCATGGTGGCTCCCAAAGGGCCAGGGCACCTGGTGCGCAGCGAATACGAAAAAGGGGCCGGAGTGCCGGCCTTGGTGGCGGTGCACCAGGACGCCTCCGGTCAGGCCCTGAAAACTGCGCTGGCCTACGCCAAAGGCATCGGGGCCACGAGGGCCGGGGTCCTGGAGACTTCTTTCAAGGAAGAGACGGAGACAGACCTCTTCGGCGAGCAATGCGTCCTGTGCGGCGGGGTATCCGAACTGGTGAAGGCGGGCTACGAAACCTTGGTGGAGGCTGGCTACGCCCCGGAGATCGCCTACTTTGAGTGCCTCCATGAATTGAAGCTAATTGTGGATCTGTTCTATCAGGGGGGCATCAGTTTCATGCGCTACTCCGTTTCCGATACTGCGGAATATGGCGATTACACCCGGGGCAAACGCATCATCACCCAGGAGACCCGGGAGGAGATGCGCCAGATTCTTCAGGAAATCCAGACCGGCGAGTTTGCTCGGGAGTGGATTTTGGAAAACAAGGCCAATCGGCCGGTTTTTAATGCGCTCCGGCGAATGGAAGCCGAGCATCCCATAGAAGAGGTGGGCAGGAAACTGCGCGCCATGATGGGATGGCTGAAGAAATAAGACCACTTGGGGTCAATAGGGCAAAGGCGAAAAGGGAAGGAAAGAGCCTTTTCGCCTTTCACTTTTTCACTTGAGGTTAACCTGCAAACCCTTTATTATTGAGTTTGGATAAACCATGGGCAACCCTGCCGGCCGGGAAGGGGGATTTATCGTGGCGGCCGGATACCCTTTTGTCCTGGGGGCCGGAGCAGTCGTATTCCTGGCCTGGCTTGCGGGCTGGAACGCCCTGGCTTTTCTGGGGGCGCTGACGGGTCTCTTTTTTCTTTATTTTTTTCGGGACCCGGAGCGAACCATCCCCGGTGAAGCCGCAGCCATTGTGTCACCCGCGGATGGCAAAGTAATTCTGGCAGACGAAGTTAAGGAAGAGAAGTTTCTCCACGGACCGGCCAAACGGATAGGCGTCTTCATGAACCTCTTCGATGTCCATGTGAATAGGGCCCCGGTGGCCGGGGTGGTAGCCGCTTCCGAACACATTCCGGGGCAGTTCCTGGCGGCGTTCAAGGAGGAGGCCGAAAAGGCCAACGAACGGCAGGCAACCCTGTTGCTGACGGACGGTGGCCAACAGATCCTGGTGGTGCAGATTGCCGGGATCCTGGCCCGGCGTATCGTCTCCTTTTGCCGTCCGGGTCAGCGTTTGGCCAGAGGCGAACGTTTGGGCATGATCTGTTTCGGCTCCCGGGTGGACGTGTATCTGCCGGCCACCTGTGAGGTCCTGGTGAAAAAAGGCGATCGCGTCAAGGCCGGCGAAACCGTCGTGGCAAGATGGACCTAGCCCGGTTCCCGGTAAACTGCTTGTCGTCGGTTTTTGGGTCCGAACAGGGCCGGAGAATTTAAAGGGAATAAGCCATGGGGTTCAAAAGAAAACGCAAGAAAAAAGACCGTCGCAAATTCCGGGGTGTCTATCTCATTCCCAACCTTATCACCACGGCCAGCCTGTTTGCCGGCTTTTTCGCCATTGTGGCCGCCATTGACGGGCGTTTTCTGGCCGCGGCCTGGGCCATCTTTGTTTCCCTAATCCTGGACGGGCTGGACGGCCGCATCGCCCGCATAACCCACAGTACTTCCAGCTTTGGGGTGCAGTACGACTCCCTGGCGGACCTGGTGGCCTTTGGGGTGGCCCCGGCCCTGCTGGTTTATCTTTGGGCCCTAAAGCCCTACAAGCAGTTCGGTTGGGTGGCCGCTTTTCTTTTTGTGGTCTGTGGTGCTTTGCGGCTAGCCCGCTTCAACGTGCAGACCGGCACTACGGACCCCCGCTATTTTAACGGCCTGCCCATCCCCGCGGCGGCCATGGTCATCGCCACCGCCATTGCCTTTTACTATGAAATCGGGGAATGGGCTCCTCAACGCCACGTATTCATCCTGGTGATGATTTATGTCCTTTCTTTTCTGATGGTAAGTAACCTCAAATATTTCAGCTTCAAAAAAGTGGAGCTTTTCAAGCGCCACCCTTTCCAGTCCCTGGTGGCGGCCGTGCTCATCTTTGTGGCGGTGGCCACGGCCCCGGAGCTCATGGGATTTCCCCTCATGGTGATTTACACGGTTTCCGGGATTCTCAGTACTTACGTGTATCTGCGGGAAAAGCGGCTGATTGCCCCGGTCGAGGAAGAGGCTCCACCGGCCCCGAGGCCGAGCGAGCCCTGAGCCTCCGGGCCGACAGGTTCCTTAGGTTATATATTGCTTTTTAAGGATTAATTTGCTAACTAGACGATATATGAAGCCTGTTGCCCGCACTAGGAGCCGGAAAGCAAAAGCTGGCCGGGTTGAGCTTCTGCCCTTGGCCCTCCTCTTAGCCTGCGCCTAGGCGCCAGGCTCTTGTTCCCATTCCCTTATCAGCAAAAAAGTGTTACAAAAATACATTCCCGACGCAGTGCCCAGGTTGCGGCCGCAGCGGCCATATGCCCGGGATGGCTGCGAATGTTGCGGACTGAGGGCATTATTTTTAAGAAAAGCGAAAAGGAAATGAATACCTGAGGAGGTACCCATGCCTGAGAAAATTATAATTTTTGACACCACCTTGAGAGATGGGGAGCAGACGCCGGGGGCAAGCCTGAACGTGGACGAGAAGCTGCAGATTGCCCGGCAGTTGGAGCTCCTTAACGTGGATGTCATTGAGGCCGGGTTTCCCTTCTCTTCGAGAGGCGACTTTGAGGCCGTCAAGGCGGTGGCCCGGGAAATCCGCGGCTGTCAGGTGGCGGCCTTGGCCCGGGCTAATTTCAAGGACATCGACGCGGCCTGGGAGGCGGTCAAAGAGGCCACCGCCCCCCGCATCCATACCTTTATCTCCACTTCGGACATTCACCTGAAGTATCAGCTCAAAAAAACCCGGGAGGAAGTGCTGGAGCAGGCCGTAGCCGCGGTCAGCCACGCCGCCAAGTATTGCTCCAATGTGGAGTTTTCCGCCATGGACGCCGGACGCAGCGACCTGGACTACGTGGTCAAGGTCTTCACCGCGGTCATTGACGCGGGGGCCACCACCGTGAATTTCCCGGATACCGTAGGCTATACCATTCCCCATGAGTTCGGGGCTAAGATCAAGTATCTGGTGGAGAACATCCCCAACATTCACAAAGCTGTTATCTCCGTACATTGCCACAATGACCTGGGGCTGGCGGTGGCTAACTCCCTGGCGGCCATTCTGAACGGCGCCCGTCAGGTGGAATGCACCGTCAACGGCATCGGCGAGCGGGCCGGCAACGCCTCCCTGGAAGAAGTGGTCATGGCCTTGGCCACCCGGAAAGACCTCTTTGATTTTTACACCGAAATCGTGACCCAGTACATCTTTCCCACCAGCCGCCTAGTGAGCAAGCTCACCGGGGTGGTGGTGCAGCCTAACAAGGCCATTGTAGGGGCCAACGCCTTTGCCCACGAATCCGGCATCCATCAGGATGGGGTGCTTAAAGAGGCCAGCACTTATGAAATCATGACCCCCGCCACCGTGGGCCTCAAAAAGAGCACGCTGCCCTTGGGCAAGCTCTCCGGCCGCCACGCCTTCCAGAAGAAGCTCCAGGACATGGGCTATTATCTCAACGAAGACGAGCTCAACCGGGTATTTGTACGCTTTAAGGATCTGGCGGACCGTAAGAAAACGGTGTTTGACGAGGACCTGGTCAGCCTGGTGGAAACGGAAGTCATTTATAAATCCGTGCCGGAGCATTTCCGGCTGGAAGACCTGGTGGTTTTGACCGGCACCATGGTCAAGCCCAACGCCACCGTCAGGATGAAGGTGGGGAGCGAAATCAAAAGCACCTCGGCCTTCGGGGACGGCCCCATTGATGCCACCTACAAAGCCATAACGGCGCTGGCCCAATCCAAGTGCAAGCTTCTGAAATTCTCGGTCAGCTCCATCACCGGAGGCACGGAGGCCCTGGGCGAGGTGTCCGTGCGCCTGGAAGAAGAAGGCCAAGTGGTCACCGGCCAGGGCGTGGACCCGGACATTGTCACGGCCAGCGCCCGGGCGTTTATCAATGGCCTGAACCGCATGCATTTCCTCAAATCCCAGGGTCCGGCCCGGAAGCTCTTAGGGGAATTGGGGACAGGAGCTTAGCCGATCGGCGGGAATATGGCCGACTTCGGGAAGGGCGAGGCAACTACGTTTTTCGATATCTTGAGGACAGCGGACACTAACGGAGAACAAGCATGCCGAAGCCTCAGACCATAACGCAGAAGATCCTGGCGACGCACTGCGGCCAGGACTATGTCGAGCCGGGGGAGTTGATCCTGGCCAAGGTAGACATCGCCTTGGGGAACGACATCACGGCACCCTTGGCCATCAAGGAGTTCCGGGAATCGGGCGCCAAGCAGGTTTTTGACCGGGAACGGGTGGTGCTGGTGGCCGACCATTTTGCTCCCAACAAAGACATCCCTTCGGCCATCCAATGTCAGATTCTGCGCCGGTTTGCCCAGGAACAGGGTTTGGTGCATTTTTACGAAGGCGGGGACATGGGAGTGGAACATGCCCTGTTGCCCGAAAAGGGCATTGTGGTTCCCGGAGACCTGATCATCGGGGCCGACAGTCATACCTGTACCTATGGGGCCCTGGGAGCCTTTGCCACCGGGGTGGGCTCCACCGACCTCGCCGCGGCCATGATCACCGGGGAGTGCTGGTTCAAAGTCCCGGAAAGCATCCGTCTGATCTATAAGGGCGCGCCCGGTCCCTGGGTCACCGGCAAGGACCTGATTCTCCACACCATCGGGGACATTGGGGTGGACGGGGCCCGGTATATGGCCATGGAGTTTGTGGGGGAGGCCATCGCCCGCCTGGATATGGCCGACCGCTTTTCCATGGCCAACATGGCAGTGGAGGCCGGGGCCAAAAACGGCATCATGGCGCCGGACGGCAAGACCCTGGCTTATGTCAAGGACCGGGCTTTGCGTCCCTATCAGGTTTATGCCTCGGACGATGCGGCTTCCTATGCCTTTGAAAAAGTTTACGACATCAGCCGGTTGGAACCGCAGGTGGCCTTTCCGCCTTCCCCCGGCAATGTGCGGCCCCTCTCCCGGGTGGGCGAGGTGCCCATTGATCAGGCAGTCATCGGCTCCTGCACCAACGGGCGCCTGGAGGATTTGCGTTTGGCGGCGCAAGTGCTCAAAGGTCGCAAAGTGGCCCGGGGCGTGCGCCTTATAGTCATTCCAGCTACTCCGCTGATCTACCGCCAGGCTTTGGACGAAGGTCTCATCCGGATCTTCCTGGATGCCGGGGCGGTGATCAGCCCTCCGACTTGCGGTCCTTGTCTGGGCGGCCATATGGGTATTCTGGCGCCCGGGGAGGTGGCCATCGCCACCACCAACCGCAATTTCGTAGGCCGTATGGGTCACCCGCAATCCTCCGTGTACCTAGCCAATCCGGCGGTTGCCGCGGCCAGTGCGGTGGCCGGCCGCATTGCCGGGCCTGAGGCCCTGGATTGAAAAAGAGCGGAAAAAATTTCGCTTACCGGGAATTTTTGTTCCATAATTTCCCAGGATATGTAAAAATTTTGCCTAGCATTCCGGACTAAGCCCCCGTTTCGCAGGCCACGCCCTGACAACCTCTGCCCAGGGAAGCCTCCTGGCCCAAGGCATCGCTCTTGCAACCGGCTCAATCAAACCTTTTTTGATCGTCAATATCGGTTAGGAATCAAGGCTTCGGCTGACGGGCCTCGGTTCCCGCCGACGAAGGCCGCCTCTTAGGGGCATACAGAGGGCAGACTATGGGGGCATTGCGAACCTTGACGCGGTTGGCGATGGCGGGGCTTTTTCTAAGCCTTACGGGGTGCGCCGGGAGCTCCCGGTTGCTTTCCGGGGCTTTAATGGAGAACCAGAGCCCGGATGGCCAGGTGCAACGCTTGCGAATAACAAATCTGGAATCCTGGCGTCTTTGGCACCGCAATCCCATAAAGGGAAGCGGCGACAATGTGATCATGAAGGCGGAGCTTACCTTTTAATCGTGGCGACGGCGGGCCCGCACTACCCGCTTGATCCCCTGATAATCCCGAAGAGTTTCCCAATGCTGGTAAGCTCCGGTTTTCTCCAATACTTTTAAGATAGGCAACGCCTGTCCCAAACCTACCTCCAACGCCAGCCAGCCACCGGGCCGGAGATAACGGTGAGCATTCTGGGCCACGGGCCGGAGCAGCGCCAGCCCGTCCGGTCCCGCCACCAGGGCTTTCTTGGGTTCGTATTGCCGGATCTCCTTGGGCAAATGTTTCCACTCATATTCGGAGACGTAGGGCAGGTTGGCCACCATCAGGACAAACCGCGGGCCCGGTTTGATCCCGGATAAAAGGTCGCCCTGAACAAAATGGATGCGTCCGGCCACTCCATGCCGACGGGCATTTTCCCGGGCCACTTTCAGGGCCTCGAAGGAGAGCTCCAGCCCCACCCAGGCAATCTCGGGCCGTTCCTTGGCCAGAACCGTCACCACCGCTCCGGAGCCTACCCCGATTTCCAGCCCCCAGGGATGGTTTTCCATGAACCAAGACTCACGGCTGCTTTCCTTGAGGGCTTCCAGGGAGGCCTCCACCAGAATCTCGGTTTCCGGGCGGGGGATAAGAACTGCCGGGGTGACCAGGAAGTCCAGGGACCAAAATTCCTTATGGCCGGTGAGATAGGCCACCGGCTCGCCGGCAGCCCGGCGCCTCACCAAAGCCTTGAAGCGGGCCAGCTCCGCCGGCGTAAGAGGTTGGTCATGGCGGAGATAGAGGTCCAGGCGACTCAGACCCAGGGTGTGGGCCAGCAGCACTTCGGCCGAAGTCCGGGGCTCCGACACCCCTTTTTCCTGAAAGTAAGCAGTGGTTCGCCGGAGAATCTCTGCAATGGTCCAAGGCTCCGGGCGGGTGGACATTTAGGGCGATTCCGCTTCAGGATTTAGGGTCTGACTTATTTGAAAGCCGGAAACCGCATCAGGCGGCGGCCTGTTTGAGGGCTTCCGTGCGGTAATGGGTAATAAGGGCCTGGATGAGTTCGTCCAGGTCGCCTTCCAGGATCTCCGGTAAACGGTAAAGAGTAAGACCGATACGGTGATCGGTGATGCGGCCTTGGGGGAAATTGTAAGTGCGGATGCGTTCGCTGCGGTCACCGGTTCCCACTTGGCTGCGGCGTTCCTGGGCAATCTCCCGCTGCCGCTCCTGCTGTTTGAGGTCAAAGAGCCGCGCCCGCAGCACTTTCATGGCCTTGGCCTTGTTTTTGTGCTGGGATTTCTCATCCTGGCAGGTGACCACCAGCCCGGTGGGCAAATGGGTGATACGCACCGCGGAGTCCGTGGTGTTGACGTGCTGACCCCCGGGGCCGGAGGAGCGGAACACATCAATGCGCAGGTCTTCCGGGTTGATCTGCACCTCCACTTCTTCGGCTTCAGGCAGGATGGCCACGGTTACTGCGGAGGTGTGAATCCGGCCCTGGGATTCCGTTTCCGGGACCCGCTGCACCCGGTGGGTGCCACTTTCATATTTGAGCTGGCTATAAACCCGGTCGCCGGATAAAGAGACAATGATTTCCTTAAGCCCGCCCAAGCCCGTGGGGGAATGGGAAAGGACCTCTACCTTCCAGCCTCGGCGTTCTGCTAGACGGCTGTACATCCGGAAAAGATCCGCGGCAAACAGGGCCGCCTCCTCCCCGCCGGTGCCGGCCCGGATCTCCAACAGGACGTTTTTTTCGTCGTTGGGATCTTTGGGGAGCAAGAGGAAACGTAACTCCTCTTCCAAAGCGGCCAACTGCTCTTTCAGGGCCTGGATTTCCTCCCGGGCCAGAGCCTTCAGCTCTTCGTCGCTTTCTTCCTTAAGAAGCGTCTGGTTATCCGCCAGCTCTTTCTGAAGCTGCTTATAACGGCGGAACGTCTGAACCAGAGGGGCTAGCCCGGCCCGCTCTTTGAGGTGCTTCTGATACTCTTCCTGATTGCGGATGATGTCCGGATCCGCCAGCCGTTCTTCCAAGGCTTCGTATTGTTTTTCTATACTCTTTAGGCGTTCTATAAACATAGGTTTGGATTCACCGATAATCCTAATACTAAGGGCCGAACCGCCACGGCCCGGCGGCCCCAGCCCTTTTATTTAAATATAATACAGATTCGGCCGAAAGGCAATGTAACCTCCACCGAGCCCAGACGGCCACCGCCGAAAACCAGGGGGGGATTTCAGGCCAAGACCTTCCCAGACGGGCATCAATCCGTCTCCGCCAGGCGACGGATGATTTCCGGGATGGTGGCGGTGGCAAGATGCGGAAGGGAGCCGCCGCCCAGAACCACCTGGAGGGGGGCGCCGCACTGATTGGCCAGGGAGATCATAAGGTCGCAGATTTCGAAGTAGGCTTCCTCCGTGAGACCAAGGGAGCCGTAGTCTTGGGTGTGGGTATCAAAGCCATAGTACCATATCAAAAGATCGGGTTTGAAGGGCGGTAGGCGGGGCAGCTGCCGCCGCACCGCCTCCACGTATTCCCGGTTGGCGGCCGCACCCCAGCCGAAGCGATAAACATCCACATCGATTTTGGTTCCATCAGGGGAAACGTAATCAGACCCGCAGAAGCAGAGGTGAAGCACTTCCGGGTCGTCACGGACCAAGGCCCGGGTGCCGTCGCCATGGTGGGCGTCCGTGTCGACGATGGCAAAGCGTCGCCAGGTGCTGATTTCCCGCACATGAGTTAAGGCAATGACCACGTCATTGAAGCAGCAGGCGCCCCAAAACTGGCGGTAGCCGGCGTGGTGACCGCCGGCTCCGATAAAACAAAAAGCCCGGTCTAGCTCCCCTTTGGCCAAGGCTTCCATGGCGGCCACTACCCCCCCCACGGATTCATAAGCTGTCGAGCAAAAGGGGTCCCGGGCTACCATCTGGATCATTTCCGGGGCGTGTACCTTGAGGATCAGTTCTTCGGAGACCCGGGGGGAGGTGAACATTTTCACGTTAGGCCGCCGCAGCAGTTCATCCAAGGCCTCGGGAAAGTCCCGCAGACGGTTGCCGATGGTCATGTAACTCTTGCGGCTGAAAGAAGGGTGGTAATAGATCCCGACTTTTTTCATGGGCCAATTTATCCTGCTAACCGGAGAACAGCCTAATTAAAAGCACGTGTGGGGGGAAGGCCTGACCCTGCATCCGATTTCTCATAAATCATCCTTGGTGTGGGCCGCGAGAATTTTCTCCCAGGATTCATACTTGGGGTAAAAAATGTAAAACATAAACAGGGAGATGGCAAAGAACAGATAAAAATCCAGAGCGTTACCGCTGAGAAGGAAAAGCACAAAGCCGAATATGGCCACGGCTTCGCACAGGGCAAAGGTGAGGATGGCAATTTGCGGCAGAAGCTGGGGCGAGCGGGCTGGCAGTTTCTGCCGAATCACCCGGATCACGAAGTAAATGCCCAAGGTCAGAAAGAAGAAAAGGTAGGTCAGCAAACCGGTGGCCTCCGGCGACAAGGCCCCGAACCCGGCAAACGGGGCCAAAAGTCGCCTGAGGACTTCCACCACCAAGGCATACAGGAAAACTGAGCCGATCATGGCCAGGCCGATAAGATTGACCGCCAGGTAGCGCTTCTTTAAATCGGCTGACGGTTGTTCGGTCATGAAATTATCCGGGCCCAATGGGTTCAGTTTGCCGAGGTTTAAGTGCCAAAGCGCTCTCCGGGCCGGGGTTGCTTGGCCTGGATAAACTCCGCGGCCTTGACTTTGCCCAGGTCTTTGGTGCGGAAACGGGTGATGAGCACCGCAGCTCCGGGGACCGCCACCTTTAGCCCCTGGTCGGTCACCTCCAGGATCTCTCCGGGGTGCGCCCCGCTGTGGATTTCTTCCAGGAACCGGGCGTTGTAAAGCTTGACCTTTTCCCCCCGGAAGGTGGTGGTAGCCCCGGGCTGAGGGTCACAGCCCCGGATGAAGTTGAAGACCATGCGACCGGGTTTGTACCAATCCAAAGTGGCCACCTTTTCATCACAGGGAGGGTCATAAGTGGCCTGGGAATGGTCCTGGGGGATGCGGGGGGCCTTCCCTTGGGCGATCAGGTTCACGGCCTCCAGCATCGCCTCCACCCCCAAGGGGTAAAGTTTGTTGAAGTAGACCTCTCCGGTGGTCTCTTCGGGTCCGATTTCCACCTCTTTTTGGAGCAGGATGTCCCCGGTGTCGATGCCGGCATCCACCCAGAAGATGGTGAGCCCGGTTTTGGTTTCGCCGTTGATCACTGCCCAGTTGATGGCTGAAGCCCCCCGGTACCGGGGCAGAAGGGAGGGATGGTAACAAATGGAGCCGAGCCGAGGGGCGTTGAAAACCCTCTCCGGCACGATGTCGGTGACAAAAGCCAGCACCCCCAGGTCGGCGTTCAGGGAGACCATCTGCTCGTAGGCCTCCGGGTCTTTCATGCGCCTCGGCTGAAATACCGGGATGCCGGCGTCCAACGCCGCCTGTTTGAGAGGATCCGGTTTATCCCCCCGGTCCGGCGGGCAAAACACCCCCACCACCTCATGGCCTTGCTTGAGCAGGCCTTTCAACACATCCGCCCCAAAAGCTGCCTGACCGATTAAGGCAATCCGCATGGCACCCTCCTATTTCAGGGCCAATAACCCGGTGACCAGCTTTAACGGCTGCTTTGCTCCTGTCACCCGGTCACTGACTAATGATGATGCAACTCCGGAGGTGGCTCCGGCTGCATTTTGGCGGCCCAATAACATAGTCCGCAGGCCACCAGGATGGCCCCCACCGCCACCACCGCCCGGTCCGTCAAAAAGGCCACCGCAATGCAGACAAACACCAAGATGCATATGAGAGCCTGTTTCTTCCGGTAATTTTGGGGTGTTTCCATCATGCTGGTCAACCTCCTCCAAGGCTTTCAGAATATTTTTTCTCTCATTATCCTCGGATATAATCCAAGGCATTGTTTATCCGCCGCAAACATTCTTCCTTTCCTAAAACGGGCATCAATTCCGTCAGGCTGGGGCTGACGGTCTTGCCGGTCAGGGCCATTCTCAGGCACTGGGCCAGGTCCAACAGCTTGCATCCTCTGTCTTCGCAAATGCCCTTCAGCATTGCCGTCAGCGAGTCTTCGGAAAGTTCCGGCATATCCTCCAGCCTCCGGGCTGCTTCTTCCAGAAGGGGCAGGAATGCGGGAGTAAGGAATTGTTTGGCGCCCTTTTCCTCATAAGGGCGAGGGTCAAAGAAATAAAAACGCGCCGCTTCGGCCATCTCCACCAGGGTCTTGCTGCGTTTGTTCAAGGTGGCGGCGACCCGGGCCACATAATCCATATCCGGGTTGGTCACGCCGAGGCGGGCGAGGAAGGGGAGCAGCAACCGGGCCAACTCTGCCGGCGGAGTTTCTTTAATATAATGGCTGTTGAGCCACAAAAGCTTTTCTTCGTCGAAGATGCCGGGGGCTTTTCCTACATGGTCCAGGTCAAAGTAACGGATGAGCTCAGCCAGGGAGAAAATCTCCTGGTCGCCATGGGACCAGCCCAGACGGGCCAGGAAGTTGTTGAGCGCCTGGGGCAGAATGCCCCGGTCCCGATAGGCCAAAACGGGGAGCGCACCGTGGCGTTTTGACAGCTTGGTCCGGTCTTTGCCCAGGATCAAAGGCATGTGGGCGAAAAAAGGCATTTCCGCCTGGAGCGCCTGGTAAATCAGGATCTGCCTGGGAGTGTTGGAGATGTGGTCATCGCCCCGGATGATGTGGGTAATTTTCATGGTGATGTCATCCACCACTACTGCCAGGTTGTAGGTGGGAATGCCATCGGCCCGCATAATTACCAGGTCGTCCAACTCCTGGTTGTCAAAGGCGATGTAGCCTTTGATCAGGTCATGCCAATAAGTGGTGCCAGTTTCCGGGGTTTTAAAGCGCACCGCGGTGTTTGGGCCGGGCGGCAGGCCCCGATTCCGACAGCGTCGGTCATACCTAGGTTTTTCGCCCCGGGCCAAAGCAGCTTGGCGGCGGATTTCCAGGTCCTCCGGAGAGCAGTCGCAATAGTAGGCGTGGCCTTCTTCCACCAAGCGTTTCACATATTCCCGATAAATAGGGAGGCGCTGGGACTGGCGGTAAGGCCCTTCGTCCCAGTTGAGCCCCAGCCAGGTAAGGGCCTCCAGGATCTCTTCCACATACTTTTCCTTGGAGCGCTCCTTGTCGGTATCCTCGATTCGCAGAATGAACACGCCGCCGTGATGCCGGGAATAGAGCCAATTGAACAGCGCGGTATGGGCCCCGCCGAGATGCAGGGATCCGGTGGGACTGGGGGAAAATCGGGTGCGGACCTGGGTCATGACCTCACCAAGACATTGTCCTTATTATCACAAATTCTTGGCCAAGGGTAGGCATTTTCACGGAATTTTGTCCCCCTCGGTGCTTTTCCTTTTGCTGACCGCCGGCCTAAAGGAGATACTTTACATACTCAATCAAATCGCCGTTATTTTTTAAGGCTGCCGGTATTTCATTATAATATTTCCCTACATCCTCAGCCCGGTGGGCGTCGCTGTTCCTCAGGGCCGGGATCCGCCAGCGGGCCGCGGTTTTCCGGGCCATCGCCTGGACGGCGGAAGACATATTGAGGCTGGCCAGTTCCAGGGCATCGGGCCGGACCCGGACCAGCCACCGGGGCGGAATTCTATCATAACGGAAAGGATGGGCCCAGATGAGAATGCCCCCTTGGCGGTGGACCTCCGTGGCGAGGCCTGGCAAGTCCGGGAGGCGGGGCAGCCGGCAGTCAGGATCGGGCAGAAACACCAGAAAATGTCCCTCCGGGACCGCACATTCGGCCCCGCTAAAGATGGTCAGCTCGGGAAACAAACGGCGCAATTCTTCATACTCGGAAGTCGGCCACCAGACATCGTGTTCCGTCAGGGCGATCCCCGTAAGGCCTTTTTTTATGGCGGTGCGGCATACGGCCTCGGGGGGACTAACGGCGCAGGAAGAGTACCGGGAAGTATGGACATGTAAATCATATTTCATGACCCTGGGACGCTCCAGGAAACGATATCTCTCTTATTTATGCCCAAAGTTTTTCGTCATTTTTAAAAGAATAACCGGAAACGGGATTTTCACCCAGCAGATTAACCATATTTGCCGGGTCTTCTGACAGGGCAAAGAAAAAAGCCAGGGGGGAAAAGCCATGCCTTATATAGCCGAAGGCAGAAAGGAATTGGATGACCTGATTGATCAGTTGGCCGAACGCATAGTCCGGCGGGCGCAAGCCCAAGGCTCAGAAGGGGCCTTTGCCGGGTTGTTGAATTATGCCTGTACGCGCTTGGCGCTGAAGACCGTGCGGCTGCAATTCGGGGCCATGCGCTACTGGCTCATCGCCATCCTCACCGGAACCTTCAAGAACATTGCCGACGAGTTTTACCGCCGGGTGGCCGCCCCTTATGAGGACAAGCAAATGAAGCGCCACGGGGACGTGGATCTGTATGCCGAATTCCTCCGGGAGATTGACCAACGGCAATAACCTCCGCTCAATGGAAAAGGGCCGCCAATTCGGAAATTATCAGTTCCCTGATCCGGTCCCGGCACTGCCGGTAAAGTTCAAGGGGTCCGCCGTAAGGGTCCGGAACGGGCCGATTGCGTAACCGGTGGCGGCAGTCGGGCGGAAGACTAAAGGTCACTGGCCGGGAAGTAAGATTGATCAACAGGGAATAGGCTTCGGGATCCACGTGGGACAATCCTTTGGAGTAAAGGCCCTCCACCTCTATGCCCAATTCGATTAGGACCTGCAAGGTCTCGGGAGTAATAAAGCCCAGGGGATTGAGGCCGGCGGAGGCCGCGGTGACGGAATCCCCCAGGTAGTGCCGGGTCAGGGCCTCTGCCATGATGCTGCGGCAGGAGTTGCCCAGGCAGACGAACAGGATGCCGGGTTTCATAACCTTAAGGGGTATGTGGGGTTTGCCTGCGGTTATTTGGCCCCTCTTTGAAGTCAACTTGCCGTAAAAATTATATTTTTCTGGCGGAGGGAGAGGGATTCGAACCCCCGGACCTTTCGGTCTGCGGTTTTCAAGACCGCCGCCTTAAGCCACTCGGCCATCCCTCCGGGCTACGCTTGCCGGTGCCTCTGTTAAAATTTCCTTCCGGTTACTATTTACCATCATTCGGTGGCTTTTTCAATTTCGCCTGGCCATAGCCCAGGGGGCGTCTTGGGCCAAAATTAGGCCGGACCGGAAAAAGGAAATTTGCAACTTGGTTGAAAAAGTATTATTAAAAGTTGCAAACCCTAACCGAATTTGGTGTTTTGCCCATGAGGGATGTTTGCGATTTTTCAGAACTTTTGGCGCATTATCAAATAAGGTCCACGCCGTTGCGCCTGGCGGTGTTGGAAGTGCTGGGTTCCGCCCCGCAAACCTTTCGGGCCCGGGACATTTTCCAGCGGATACGAGGCTGCCGTCGGGTGAACAAAGTGACGGTTTACCGGATCCTGGAGGATTTCAGCCAAAAGGGTCTCATTCGAAAGATTTCAACGGAAGGCAAGGCAACCCTTTACGAACTGGCGGGCGAACAGCACCCACCTCACCCCCATTTCCAGTGCCAGGCCTGTGGGAAAGTGCAATGTCTGGAGCCGGTGTCCCTGGAGGAGGTGTGGGACCGAATCAAAGGCCCCTTAGGACACCGGGCCGATTCCTTGGAAATCAGAGTGTCGGGGGTGTGCCGGCGGTGCCGGGCCGAGAGCAGTGAGCGGTAGGGGAGCAGTCCGCCCTAAAGGAATTGCAACGGAGTTTGGAAAATTGTGAGGATTTATGGGAAATGCGGAAAAATCTGGCAAGATGTTTTTCTTTTTTTCGCCTTTTTGTCCGGTCGATGGTTTCTGGGATTCTTTTCCTTTTGCTGATTGGCGGGCTGTCGAACCCCGGACCGGTTTCCGCCCAGGGGCCGGCGGCTGCCAAAATCCCGGTGGCGGCCAGTATCGGTCCCTTGGGGGATTTTTGCCGGAATATCGGCGGAGATCGGGTTGAGGTCGAAGTCCTGATTCCGCCGGGGGCAAGTCCCCACATTTTTGAGCCGCCCCCGCAGGCGGTGGCCCGGGCCCTGGAGGCCAAAGTATTTGTTTATGTCGGAGCCGGTCTGGATCCCTGGGCGGAAAGGTTAATCGCGGTCAGAAAAGACGCGACGCAGGTGCAGGTGAAGGCCGTGGCCGGCCTGCCATTGCTGGCGGAGATTCCTTCCCCGAACCACGAAGAATCGGCAAAGACCCTGCCTTCCCGCCCCCGGGCAAAGGTTGCTAAAGAACACCCCCTGGAAGAGGGAAATCCCCACGTCTGGCTGGACCCCGTGCTGGCCCAGGACATCTGCCGCCGGATTGCCATGGCTTTGATTCGGGTCGACCCCTCTCAGGCGCCATTGTACGAAGCCAATCTACACCGTTATCTTGAGGAACTGGAGGCCTTGCACCAGGAAATCACTCGCCGGGTGGCGGCTTTCACGGTCAGGGAGTTTGTCTCCTTTCACCCGTCCTTTTCCTATTTTGCCCGACGCTACGGGCTGCGGGAAGCAGGGGTTATCGAAGTTGCTCCGGGGCGGGAACCCACGCCGGGACATATCCGGAAGATTGTGGAAGCCATCAGGCGCTATAAGGTCCGGGTGGTTTTTGCGGAACCCCAGTTAAGTCCGCGGACGGCAGAGGTCATCGCCCGAGAAGCCGGGGTGAAGGTGCTTCTTCTGGATCCTTTGGGCGGCTGGCCTCCCTATGGGAATGACTATCTCCGCCTGATGCGCTACAACCTGGACATAATGGAGCAGGCCATGAAATGAAGACGCTGGCTATCCGGATCCGTGACCTGTGGGTCAATTTCAATCATACTCCCGCTCTGGAGGACATCGACCTGGACATTCAGGAAGGGAGGTATGTGGGGATTTTGGGTCCCAACGGGGCGGGCAAAAGCACCCTCCTTAAGGTAATCCTCGGCCTCATTACCCCGAGTCGAGGGGAAGTTCTGGTGTTCGGCGAAAACCCCCGGAAACTTCGGCATGCCGGAAGCCTGATCGGCTATTTGCCTCAAAGGCCCCTGAGCCATCCCCGCTTTCCGGTGTCTGTCATGGATGTGGTACTCATGGGCCGTTATGGGCGGATCGGCCTGGGGCGGCGGCCGGGCCGGGAAGATTACGAGATTGCAAAAGCCAACTTGGCCCGGCTGGGAATCCTTCACCTGGCCGACCGGCCCATCGGGGAGCTTTCGGGCGGGGAGCAGCAACGGGTGTTTATCGCGCGGGCATTGTCCATGGAGCCGCGGCTTCTGGTGCTGGATGAACCTACCATCTTTCTGGAACCCTGCGCCAAGGACGAGCTCTATGAGATTATGCATGGTATCAAGGAGGAAATGAACCTGACGGTGCTCATCGTGTCCCATGATGTCGGGGCGGTGGTCCAGCATGTGGATGACGTGGTGTGCCTCAATCGCCGGGTTGTGGTGCATGAGGCCCCGCCCATCGGGCGGCTGGCTTTGGAAAGCACCTTCGGATGTTCCGTGGAGTATCTCTTCCACGGGGAAATTCCCCATCGGGTGGTGCGCCGGGATGTCTGAACTGCTGGCCATGGGGTTTTTTCAGCGGGCCGTGGCGGCGGCCTTGCTGCTGAGTCTTATCTGCGGGGCGCTTTCCGTCTTTGTGGTCCTCAGACGCATGGCTTTCATCGGAGTGGGCATTTCCCATTCCGCCTTCGGAGGGGTAGCCCTGGGTTTCCTTCTGAAGGTGAACCCTTTGTGGACCGGCATCGCCTTCTCCGTACTTGTGGCGATGCTCATCGAATTGGCTCGGGCCCGGGGGCGTCTGGAGGAAGACACGGCCATCGGTATATTTTTTGCGGCCTCCATGGCCTTGGGAGTGGTTTTCCTGCACCTGTCCCGCACCTATAATGTGGATGTTTTCGGGTTCCTTTTCGGCAACATCCTGGCCATCGGCTGGCGGCAGGTGGTGGAGATCCTGGTAGTTAGCGTGGCGGTTTTGGCCGCGATCGCCGTCTTTTTTAAGGAACTTGTGTTTTTAAGCTTTGATGAAGAAATGGCGTGGGTAAGCGGCGTGCCTGTAACCGCGCTCCGGTATTTTTTCCTCGTTCTCATGGCCATGGTGGTCATAGTCGCCATTTACCTGGTAGGCATTATTCTGGTATCGGCGCTCTTGGTCATCCCGGGGGCCTTGGCTGGGAACCTGACTCGCCATATCCGTGCCATGGCGGCGGTCTCAGTGGGCGCGGCTGCCGGTTCTTGTCTGGCAGGCTTGGCGGTTTCCGCCGTCCTGGACTGGCCTTCGGGAGCCACCATTGTGTTGCTTTTGGCCCTAGGGTTTTTCGGGTCCTCTTTTTTACGGGGACGTCGATTCGGGTGAGCGCAGGGGAGAAAATGGGTTTAAGCAGCACCACCAAGCCGCCGGGCGCCGGGCGCAGCAGCTTTGATCTCATCGAGGTGGACAAATTCCTGGCGGCCTTGCCTCTGGCGCCGCAGATGACAGTGCTGGATCTGGGCTGCGGGCAGGGGAATTACACCCTGGCCCTGGCCGAGGCAGTGGGGCCGAGCGGGGTGATTTATGCAGTGGACCTGTGGGCCGAAGGAATTGCCAAACTTCGGGAAAAAGCCGCTCTACGCGGTTTCGACCAGATCCGCCCTATTCTGGCGGACATAAGCCAGCCTCTGCCCCTGGAGGCGGGCAGCGTCAATCTTTGTCTTCTGGCCACGGTGCTTCACGAGTTGGTGCAGGCCGGGACTGCCGCAAGGACGCTCGGTCAAGTGGTCCGCTTGCTTAAGCCGGGCGGCCTTCTGGCCATTTTGGAGTTCAAGAAAATGGAAGGCCCACCCGGGCCGCCCAGGCACCTCCGCCTGGCCCCGGAGGAAGTGGGATCCTTCGTCCAACCCCATTCCTTTCAGCGGCTGGCTTTGACAGAAGTTGGCCCTTACACCTACCTGATGGTTTTCCGCAAAAGGTAATTAAACCCTTTTAAAGGCAAGAGGCCCCGGCAATGACAGAAGTCTGAGTTTTTCGAGAAATATTGACAAGTTATTTCTTCTGTCGACAAAATTTCCTGACTTAGTCCCAAAAAATAGTTGACATGCTCTCTAACCTATACTAAGGTGGCGCCAATCTGCAAAGGCCACTCCGGTTACTTTTATCAGCATCAACAAGATCAACAAGCTTTAGGAGAGTGTATTAGCGGTAGTTTGTGAGGATGCTCTTTGGCAATCCTTGGCCAAAGGGGCCAACCCTCCGGGGCGGCGAAATTGCACCGTCCGCTGGAATTGACCCATAACCAAGGAGGTTTATGATGGGAAAATTCTTAGGGACAGTAATAAGTCTGGCCCTGATCTTTTCGCCTCAACTGACGCAAGCAGCACCCACCAAAAAGAAAATTGTCAACTCCGGCAAACTGGTCAAAAAAACTAAAAAAACCACCACCAAAAGTTATTCTAAGTCCCGTTCTCCTAGAAAGTTCAGGGACTATGGAAACTATGACCGGATTTCCCCGGGGGCCGAGTCGGTATCCCGGGCTTCGGTAACCGGCGTGGGTGAAACGCCGCCATTAATGCGGGTGATCCCCCAACGGGACGGCCGCTTTCTCTTGGAGCCGCTGAAGGCCCCCAAAGACCTGCGGTTGACCGGGCCCACGTCCAAACTTGAGGAAAAACCTGCGCCTGCCAGTCGGGGCTACAACAAGTTTGAGCCCTGGAACTTTCAGGACCTGATTCTAACCCGGGCAAAGGCCTACTGCGGGGCTCCCTATGCCCGGGGGGCCTCTCTGGCTCATAGTTCGGCCACAGACTGCTCCGGCTTTGTCCAGTATATTTATGAAGGGTTTAAGATAAACCTCCCCCGCAGCAGCTCAGAGCAGGCCCAGGTGGGAAGGGTGGTGACCCACAACATGGACTTTTCCAAGCTGGTTCCCGGCGATCTGCTCTTTTTCCGGCGGGGAGGACGTCACGTGGGCCATGCCGGCATCTACCTGGGGGAGGGCAAGATGATCCACGCCTCCAGTAGCCGCAGCGGCGGGGTCGTTATTACTGACCTGCGCGAGCCTTATTATCAGAATACCTTTGTAGTGGCCAAGCGGATATTTGAAGTGAAATACCCTGATTGGTAAATTGCTTTCCCACCATTTTCTATCCGCAAGAGCCCGGGCCGTTGCCGCCGCCCCGGGCTCTCCCTTTTTCTCAAGCCTGCCGCTAGCGTAATTTTTCTGCGGAATTGCTTGACAGCCGCAAGGAAAGAAAATAAATTTAACCATTTTAGGACGATCGTAATTTAGCTAAAAATTCTTCAAGCAGAAGGTAAGGTAGACGACATGAAGCGATATCTCATGACTCCGGGCCCGACCCCGGTGGCTCCGGAAACCCAGCTGGCAATGGCTCAACCTATCCTGCATCACCGTTCTCCCCAGTTTATGGAGATTCTGGCCAAGGTGCGGGAAGACTTGAAATATTTATTTCAGACAGAGCAGGAAGTGCTGATGTTTGCTGCCACCGGCACCGGAGCCATGGAAGGGGCAGTGGCCAACACCCTGTCCCCGGGCGACTACGCCCTGGTGGTGGATGGCGGCAAATTCGGCGAGCGCTGGGCCGAACTCTGCGAAGTCTATGGCATTGTGGTGGACCGCCTCCGGGTGGAGTGGGGGCGGGCCGTAAAGCCGGAGGAAGTGGCGCAGCGCCTCCAGGCCAACCCCGCCATCAAGGCAGTTTTCGTCCAGGCCAACGAAACCTCCACCGCCGTGCAGCATCCGGTAAAGGAGCTGGCCGAAATCACCCGCTCCCTCCCGGGCACGATTCTGGTGGTGGACGCCATCTCGGCTCTGGGAGGTTATCCCCTCCCCATGGATGAATGGGGGCTGGATGTGGTGGTGGCCGGCTCCCAGAAAGCCATGATGCTGCCGCCGGGCTTGGCCTTTGTGGCCCTCTCGCCCAAGGCGTGGGAATTCGTCAAGACCTCCAAGTGTCCGAAATATTATTTTGATTTCGCCAAACAGCTAAAATCCCAACAGAAGAATCAGACAGCCTTCACTTCGGCGGTGACCCTGACCATGGGCTTGCAGCAGGTGTTGACCTGGATCAGGGAGCAGGGTCTGGAAAAGATTTTCGCCCACAACCGCAAGCTATCCCGGGCCGCCAAGGCCGCCGTCCAAGCCATGGGATTGAACCTCTATTCCAAGGAAAATCCCTCGGAGGTGTTGACCGCGGTGGAGGCTCCGGCCGGAGTGGACGGCCAGCAGGTGGTGGCCAAGCTCAGGGAACGGGGCATCTGGATTGCCGGCGGACAGGCCCAGGCCAAGGGCAAGATCTTCCGCATTGCCCATATGGGCTATATCGATGAACTGGATCTGTTGGGCACAATCGGGGCTCTGGAGAGCGCCCTGAATGAATTGGGATATAAGGTGGAGCTGGGCGTGGGCGTCAAGGCGGCCCAAGAGATTTTAGGCAAGGAGGCGTGAGCGTCATGAAGGTTCTCATCAGTGACAACCTGCATCGGGCCGGAATCGCCATTTTTGAAAAGCACCCCAATATTGAGGTGGTCTGCCGGCCGGGGATCAGTCCCGAAGAACTCAAAGAGGAGATCAAAGATGCCGACGCCTTGGTTATCCGCAGCGCCACCAAAGTGACGGCCGAATTGCTTGATGCGGCGCCCCGGCTGAAGGTGGTGGGCCGCGCCGGCACCGGCCTGGACAACGTGGATATCCCTTATGCCAGCAAACGGGGCATTGTGGTGATGAACACCCCGGGCGGCAACACCATCACCACCGCAGAGCACGCCATCTCGCTGATGCTGGCGCTGGCCCGGAACATCCCCCAGGCCGCCCAGTCCATGCGGGAGGGCAAGTGGGAAAAGAAGAAATTCCAGGGCACCGAGATATTTAACAAAGTCCTGGGGATCATCGGGCTGGGACGCATCGGCAGTATCGTCGCCGAACGGGCCTTGGGTCTGAAAATGCGGGTTCTGGGCTACGACCCTTATATTACCAAGGAAAGCGCCGCGGCCAAGGGCGTGGAACTGGTGTCCCTGGACGAACTTTTGGCCCGGTCCGATTTTATCACCCTCCATGTGCCCAAGACCAAGGAGACCGCGAAGCTTTTGAACCGTGAGGCCTTTCGCAAGATGAAACCCGGCGTCCGCCTCATCAACTGCGCCCGGGGCGGCCTGATTGATGAAGATGCCTTGCTGGAAGCCCTCAAGGAAGGGAAAGTGGCCGGGGCAGCCTTGGACGTCTTTGAGGTTGAACCGCCGGGCCCTGATTATCCGTTGCGAGAGCTGCCCAACGTCATTTGCACCCCGCATCTGGGCGCCTCCACGGAAGAGGCGCAGGCCAATGTCTCTGTCGCCATCTGTGAGCAGATCCTGGAATATCTCCTTTATGGCACGATCCGCAATGCCGTCAACGCTCCATCGGTGAGCCGAGAGGCCATGGCCCAGCTCCGGCCGTATCTTACCCTGGCGGAGGCCTTGGGCAGCTTTCAGGCCCAGACGGTGGAAGGGGCCATTACTTCCGTAACGGTATCTTACATCGGCGAGGTGGCCAAGCTGGACACCAAACCCCTGACCCATTCCATCCTGAAGGGGCTGCTTTTCCCCATAGTGGGCGACGAAGTTAATTACGTAAACGCGCCTTCCATGGCCGCTGCCAGAGGCATCACCGTGGCGGAAGAAAAGGTGGAGGCCGGCGAGGATTTTACCACCCTTATCCGTCTGACCGTGCGGGCCGGAATGGAGGAAAACACCGTGGCCGGCACCATTTTCGGCAAGTATGAACCGCGCTTGGTGCAAATTAACAAGTTCCGGCTGGAAGCCATCCCCGAAGGGCACATGCTCTTCATTTACAACACCGACCGCCCCGGCGTGATCGGGGCCATCGGCACCACCATCGGCCGCCACGATATCAACATCGCCCGCATGACCGTGGGGCAGGAAAAGGAACGGGGCCAGAATGTCATCCTGCTCACCACCGATACCCCGGTGACTCCCGAGTGCCTCCAGGCGGTGCGGGACTTGGAGCATGTGGCTATGGCTATTCAGTTGGAATTGTAATGGGCTGAAAAAAAGGGCAAGGCGCATCGTGAGGAGTAACCATGGCCGAGGAGGACAAGGGCTATAAGGTAACCGACAGGCGATATCTGCACATGAGCGAAGAAGAAAAGGCCAAGGTCAGGGAGGCGGAGGCCGCCCAAAAAAAAGTGGCGGACGAATATCGGGAGGCCGCCAAAACCTCGGCGCAGAAGCCTCCGCTGCCGGAAATCACCTTTTCTTCGTTTATCATTTCTCTTAGCTCCTCGGCCTTTGTGCACCTGGGGGATATGCCGGATCCGGCCACCGGCGAGATAAAAAAGGACTTGTCTCTGGCCAAGCAGACCATTGACCTCCTGGGCCTCCTTCGGGAAAAAACCCGCAACAATCTTTTGGAAGAGGAGGAAAAGCTCTTCGATCACCTCCTTTATGAACTCAGAATGCGCTACCTCAAGGAGGTTAGCTGACCGGTCTGGAGGGGAGCCGAAGTTTCGTTGGCTCTGCCCCGCCAAAGTCAATCTCCACCTCCAGGTTCTGGGGCGGCGGGAGGACGGCTACCACGATCTCCTTACATTGATGCAACCCCTGAGCCTGGCGGACGAACTGACCGTTATTCTTTCCCCCAAGGGAGGGACCACCCTGAGCAGTGACGGGGTGGAGGTGCCGCAAGGGAAAGAGAACCTGGTCTGGCGGGCCGCGGAAAAGTTCCGCGAAGCCAGCGGGCTGGATTTGGGTCTTTGCCTGAGCTTGACCAAGCGGATTCCGGTAGCCGCCGGGCTGGGAGGCGGAAGCAGCGACGCCGCCGGAACACTTCTGGCCCTAAACATGGCGGCCGGCGGCCCCTTGTCGGATGCTGCCCTTTATCATCTGGGCTGCCAATTGGGGGCGGATGTCCCTTTTTTCCTGAAGCCGGGGCCGAAAATCGGGCGCGGCATCGGCACCGACCTCCAGCCCGTGGCCTTGCCGCCCTATTGGTATGTGCTTGTCAATCCGGGTCTGGCCATCTCCACCAAATGGGTTTATGAAAACCTTGACCTTTCCTGCTTAAACAGGGAAAATCGGCAAATAGGAAAGGCGTGGGACTGGGACCGGCCGGCCGCCTGGGTGGTCAACGACTTGGAGTCGGTGACCTTCCGGCACTTTCCTCAGCTTAAAGAATATGTGCAGGCTTTAGCCAGACTGGGCGCCTTGGCCCAGGGCATGTCCGGCAGCGGCCCGACCATCTTCGGTTTGTTCCCCTCTTGGCAGGAAGCCCGAAAAGCCGCGGTCGAACTTAGGCAATCGTTCAGCGGGTGGCTTGCGGTGGCCAGGGGCCTCACCGGAGAGGAATCTCCTGACAGTTGGGAGAACCAGGTATGGATGATTTGAAAATTTTTACCGGCAACGCCAACCGCCCGCTGGCGGAAAAAATCTGTCAGTACCTGAATATCCCGTTAGGGGATGCGGTGGTGGGACGTTTTTCGGACGGCGAGATTTCTGTGGAGTTCCGGGAAAATGTCCGGGGCAAGGACGTGTTTGTGATTCAGCCGACCTGTATCCCGGCCAACGAACACCTCATGGAACTTCTCATCATGATGGACGCCTTGAAGCGCGCCTCGGCCCAGAGCATCACCGCAGTGGTGCCCTATTACGCTTATGCCCGGCAGGACCGCAAAACGGCACCCCGGGTGCCCATCTCTGCCAAGCTGGTGGCCAACCTCATCACCACCGCGGGAGCCAACCGGCTGCTGACCATGGACCTGCATACCGGCCAGATTCAGGGATTTTTCAACATCCCGGTGGATCACCTTTACGCTGCTCCGGTGACGTTGGACTACATCCGGAAGAATTTCGGAGAAGACCTGGTCATGGTCTCACCTGATGCCGGCGGGGTGGAGCGGGCCCGGGCCTTCGCCAAACGCCTGAACTGTGGGCTGGCCATTATTGACAAGCGCCGGGAGGCCACGGTGATCAAATCCATGGTTCTGATCGGCAACGTCTGGGGTAAGGAGGCCATTATTCTGGATGATATGACCACCACCGGCGCCACCCTTACCATGGCGGCGGAAATTCTGATGCGCCATGGAGCCCGATCAGTGCACGCCTGTGTCACCCACGCCGTCATGGCCCGCAATGCCGTGAGCAATCTCCGGGGTTCCATGTTGCAGACCCTGGCGGTGACTGACACTATCCCCCTTAATCCGGAGGCTGCGGCCCTGCCCAATATCCGTGTCCTGTCCGTGGCGCCCCTTTTGGGGGAGGCCATCCGCCGTATCCATAACCGGGATTCCGTCAGCTCCTTGTTTGTATAAAAGGCGGCTTTGGTTTCTGGCTAATATTACTAGCCTTGGCAGTCGCGGGAAAAATCCAAAACCGAAAACCAAAATCCAAAAACCATGAAGCTTATTGTGGGTTTGGGAAACCCCGGCCCGGAATATGCCCGGACCCGCCACAATCTCGGGTATCTCGTGGTTACGGCGTTGGCCGAGAATTGGCGCATTTCCCTCAAAAACCAAAAGCTGGACGCACTCTGGGGGCAGGGACGGGTGAACCGCGAGCCGGTGATCCTGGCCAAGCCCCTGACTTATATGAACCTTAGCGGCCGGGCCGTAGCCAACCTGTTGAATTATTGGAAACTCCTCCCGGCCGATCTTATCGTCATTCATGACGATCTGGACGTTCCCTTTGGCCGCCTCAAACTTGTCTTCGGCGGCGGGGCCGGTGGTCACCGGGGTGTGCTTTCCATCATGAACGCCCTGGACACTGCCCAATTCTATCGGGTGAAGTTGGGGATCGGGCGGCCGCCGGCCGGAATGACGGCCGAAGCGTATGTCCTCCAACCCTTTGGCCCGGAAGAGTTTCAAGACGCCATAGCGTTAGTGCAGAAAGCCGCCCAGGCGGTGCAGGTTCTGGTTACCGAGGGGCTGGCCGCGGCGCAAAACCGCTTCCATGGTGCCTAAAAAGGGAAGGGGCCCTCTGTTTCCCCGGATTTGCTGAACGGCGTGAAGCCGGCAACCAAAAGCACGAAGCCTTAGGCCATGCGTCTGCTTTTCCTCTCCCCCAACCGCTTGCGCCTGGTGGCACCGCCCTTGCCCCTGGGACTGGCCGCAGTGGTGGCGGATGCGGCCCTGGAACACGACGTGAAGGTGGTGGATTTTATGTTTGCCCAAGATCCTTACGCCGAAGTGCGTCAGGCGCTGGCAGACTTCCACCCGCACTTTGTCTGCATTTCTCTCCGGAATATTGACAACCAGGACAGCCGCCATTCAGAAACATATTTTCCGGAAGTCAGGGAATTGATCCGGTTTCTTCGGAGCTTGACCGATGCCCCGGTGATAGTGGGCGGCAGCGGCTTCAGTATTATGCCTCGGCCGTTCATGGATTACCTGGAGGCAGACTTTGGCCTCGTGGGGGAAGGGGAGCAGCAACTGCGGATTTTCCTGGGCCACTGGCCCGAAAAAAGATGGAGCCACTGCCCGGGTTTGGTCTGGGGGCAGGCCGGAGTCTGGCATTGCAATCCTTTGCAGCTGGTTGAGAGCCTGGAGTCCCTGCCGCCGCCGGCCCTGGAGTATTTCACCCCCCACCTTTACCACGAAGCTCCCGGAACTGCCAAGCTGCCGGGCATGATCCCGGTGCAGAGCCGGCGCGGTTGCCCCATGAAGTGCATCTATTGCACCACCCCCCTCCTGGAGGGCCGGCGGGTCCGGTTCTGGTCCCCGGAGACGGTGGCTTCCCGGATGGCCGCCTGGCATGAGAAATGGGGCTTGACCCGGTTCTTTTTTGTGGATAGTATATTCAACCACCCGCTGGATTACGCCCGCCGTCTTTGTCAGGCCATCAAGGCCCTGAACCTCCCTCTGGAATGGGCCTGCATCATTAACCCGGCCTATCCGGACCGGTAGCTTTTCCACCTGATCCGGCAAGCCGGCGGCGTCAGGGTGCAAGTGGGAAATGAAAGCGGCTCTGAGCTGGTGTTGCGCCAGCTCGCCAAAGGCTTTGGCCGGGAACAGGTGGAAGAAACCCTGAAGCTTCTGGCGGAAGCCCAGCTTTCCTTTACCTGCTTTCTTTTGCTGGGAGGTCCGGGAGAGACGCCGGAAAGTGTCCGGGAAAGCGTGGCCTTTTTGGAAGCATATCATCCCCTGATGGTTAACCTGACCGTGGGGGTGCGTATCTATCCGGGTTTGCCCTTACATAAGATCGCCATCGCCGAAGGTTTGGTGGAGCCGGATGACTCCCTGTTGTGGCCCAAATTCTATCTGGCGCCTGCGGTACGGGAGTGGATCTGGGAGTACCTGGAGGAGGTCTCGGCCCGCCATCCGCAGTGGATCTTTTGAACAAAGGAAGCCATTTCGGCGGGAAGGAAGAGGAAGACATGCCTCCCAAATACGATGATGAGGAGCGGGAGCGCCCCAGTTGGCGGGAGATTGATGCACGGCGGGACCGGGGCGGAAGCCGCCCGGCACCCCGGGAGCGGCGTCTGCCCAAAAAACAGGCAGAGTGGGTCCGGAAAATGGTTCTCAAGCAGGCCGAAGCCCTATTTAAGGGGAAGCGGGGGCGACCGGAGTACCAGGCGGCCCTGAAGGAACTGGAAGCGGCCCACGGCACCAAAAAATTTGCTGCGGTGGCCAGAAAGTTTTTGCAGGAATACGGCCTTCCGGAAGAATGGGGGGCGCTTAACCTGCTTCTGGACTATCCTGACCCCCAGGTGATCACCGAGGTTTTGCATGCCATGGGGGCCCAGGTGGCGTTGCGCAGCCGGGTGGAGCAGCAGGGGTTCAAGGGCAGATTGCAAATCCTGGCGTTGACCAGCGCGGATGCCCACGTGCGTCAAGAGGCAGAGGAACTGATGGCGAATTTATAATAAAATTTTTTATCATAAAAATATTATGGTTGACATATTCTTTCTAAAATTATAGATTGCCTCCCCAAAGAATCCCTGCTTAGTTGCTAGTCCGCGGTTATTAGGGCTTAGGAGCCGCGGGGGCACAAGGAGGTGCCATGAGCCGAGGAGCAGGGAGGGGGAGGCTTTGCCTTCCGGGGGGACCTGAACGCGAAGCCTGCCATTACCCTCCATTGAACCGCATCCTCACCACGCACCCCGGACTGATGCGTCTTTTGGCCAGTCTCCCGCGGTACGCCCGGACTGACTTGCCGGTGTTGATCCTGGGAGAGCCCGGTACCGGCAAGGATTTGGTGGCGGAAGCGCTCTGGGCTTTGAGCTCCAGGGCCAGCCAACCCTTCATTCGTCTCAATTGCGCCAATCTCGGGGCTGAACTGGCCGGCAGCGAGCTTTTCGGACACCTTAAAGGTTCCTTCACCGGCGCGGAAAGAACCCGGCCCGGCAAATTCAAAGCCGCCCACCGGGGCACTCTGTTTTTGGACGAAGTGGGGGATCTGCCCTTGGAAGTCCAGCCTCGGCTGCTTCGGGCCTTGGACCAAGGCGAAATCGAACCGGTGGGGGGAGACAAGCCGGTTAAGGTGGACGTGCGCCTGATTGCCGCCACCAATCAGAATCTGCCCCGGCTCATTGCCCTGGGAAAATTCCGTCAGGATGTTTACGACCGGCTGGCGGTGCTGGTTATCCGGCTGCCGCCGCTTCGGGAGCGGGGCGAGGATATTTTGTTCCTGGCCAATTTTTTTCTGCAAAAGGAGGCGTCCCGCTATCAGCGCCGGATCAGAGATTTTTCGGAAGCGGCGCAACGCCGCCTCCAAGCCTATCATTGGCCCGGCAACGTGCGAGAATTGCGAAACGTGGTCACCCGGGCGGTCCTGTTCAGCCAGGGGCCTTTAATTCAGGTCACCGACCTGCACTTTGCGCCGGCCAGATCAGCGGCCCCGGGTTATGAAAAAATTTCCGGGGAAACCGATTCCGTTCGCCCGGACCAGGAGGAGTTGGTGGAAATGCTCTGGGAGGAAAAGGGGAACATTTCCGCCCTGGCCCGCCGCCTCCAGGTCTGCAGCCGCACCATTTACCGCTGGCTTAAGTCATATGGGGTGGATCTGGAGAAGGTCCGCCTGGAAGGCACTGCAGGGCGGGAAAACCTGGCGGACGGGGCGGGGGCCCGGCAGGCCGCCCGGTGAAAGTTGGGGCGGGGCCCGGCCCGTTTCCGCAAAATAACCCAGGCTTATTGATAGACGGAATCACCTAAGGCGGCAGGTATCAAGCCCGCTCATGCCCAGGATAAATTAATTTTCCTCTATGACAACCCCCAGCCGGCCGTCTTCGGCCATAAAAAACCCGTCCCCCCATGCCGCCGGGACGGGTTCTTCTAGGCGTTTTTAACCAGAAAACCTTTTTAAAGCACGGCCTTCACGGCACTCCGGGCCAGCTCCACAATGAAGTTCGGGAAGACCCCGAATCCGATGATGCTGGCGCACAGGGCGTAGTTCAGAAACCGGCTGGGCCAGGAAAGCTCGATGGTGGGCAGACCCTGGCCCGGCACGAAGTAGGCGGCATAGACCACCTTCAGATAGTAGTAGAGGGAGATGGTGCCGTTCACCGCGCCGATGAGCACCAGCAGGAAATAGCCCTGGTTCATGGCCGAAGTGAACAGAAGGAGCTTACCCGTAAAGCCGATGGAGGGCGGCACCCCGGCCAAGGCAAAGATACCCAGGATGAGGCTCATGGAAAGAAGGGGACTGCGGTGGTAAAGCCCTGCCAGTTCGGCAATTTTCAGATCGCGGCCGTCTCTGGCCACTTCGTTCAACACCATGAACACGGTGAAGTTCATGATGAGGTAGGCCAAGGCATAATATATTGCACTGGCATAACCCACTTCGGTGAAGGCCAGGACCCCCATAAGGACGTAACCGGCATGGGCGATGGAGGAGTATGCCAGCATACGTTTGAAGTCTTTCTGAACGATGGCCACCAAATTCCCCAGGGTCATGGAGATTATGGAAAGGATAACCAGAGCCTGGGCGAAGTCGTACCCGGCGCTGGCGCCCAGGGCCGCCAGACGCAGTACCAGGGCCACGGCTGCGGCTTTGGAGGCGGTGGCGATGAAGGTGACCACTTGGTTGGCGCCGCCTTGGTACACATCCGGGGCCCAGAAGTGGAAAGGAAACACCGAGAGTTTGAAGAAAAAGCCCGCCAAGGCCAGAAGAACCCCCACCAACCCGATGGGGCTGGCCAGCAGTTGGGGCATCCGGGGGATGATGTCCGCCAGATAGGTGGAGTGGGTGGCGCCGAAGATATAGCTCAGCCCGAAAAGCATGAAGCCGCTGGATACGGCGCCGATAAACAGGTATTTGATGCCCGCTTCCACGTCGATATCGTCGCCTTTGCGCAAGGGCACCAGTATGTAAAGGGAATATGACGAAAGTTCCAAGGAAACGTAAATGGTCAGAAGCTCCACGGAGCTGACCAACATCATCATGCCCAAGGTGCAGGTGGTGAGGAACAGGTAAAATTCGGCGTGGAGACGCTCCTCAATGGCGGGCAGGTTTCGGGAGATCATGAAAACCAGGAATAGCCCCAAGGCCAAGGCGGCCTTGAAGATCTGGCTGAAGAGATCCACCCGGTAGGCCTGGAAAAACAGGTCGCCCTTTTGAAACAGGCAAGCTAAGGCCACCAGGAAGCCCACCCCGGCCAGCACCGTGGCGACGGTGTGATCAGTCTTGACCTTGGGCGTGCGCCTCAGGCTGAAGAAAAACAGGACCAAAGCCAAGCAGAAGAAATAGAGTTCCGGTCCGAAGAGCAACATGGTCATACCTTACATTCCCTGGATGAAGGGGACGATGGAAGTTTTGATCAAGCCCACCATCACCTGAGGAAAAAGCCCGAAAAAGATAAGGAAGCCGATCAGGATCATGCGGGGCAACCCCAGAAACGGACTCACATCCTCAAAGTGGATGAACTTGGGATTGGGTTCGTTAAAGAAGGTGTTCTGGACCACCCGCAGCGCGAAAAGCGCCCCGATGACCAGAGAAGCGATGGCGAAAAGCCCGCGGATGGGGAAGACCTTGACTGCGGCGATCAGAACCAGCAATTCCGCCCAGAAGCTGGCCATTCCCGGCACCCCGGCGCCGCACAAGGCCGCAGTGATGAAAAAGGCCGAAGCCACGGGCATGATTTTGCTGAACCCCCCCAGTTCATGGATGTCCCGGGTGTGAGTGCGGTCATAGATGAAGCCCACCGCGGAGAAGAAGAGGGCGGTCATGACGCCGTGGGCGAACATTTGGAAGACCGCGCCGTTCAGACCGTCCAGGGTGCCGGTGGCCAGCCCTAGACCCACAATGCCCATGTGGGACACGGAGGAGTAGCCGATGACGTACTTCAGGTCAGTTTGGGCCAGGCCCACGAAAACCCCGTAAACAATGCCGGTGGCGGCCAGGAGAGCCATCAAATGGGCCCAGTATTGAAAGCCCTGGGGGCAGAGGTACATGGCGACCCGGAGAATGGCAAAGGACCCCAGCTTCATGAGCACGCCGGCGTGAAGCATGGACACCGCCGTGGGCGCCGCCACATGGCCTACGGGAGACCATGTGTGGAACGGCCATACACCCGCAAGGACCCCGAAACCCAGGTACATGAGGACAAAGGTGAGCTTTTGAATCCAGGGGGAGAACTGGACCGCATGCAGCCGCACCATGTCAAAGGTGTAAAGACCGGAGCTGGAATAAAGGAGCAGGATGCCGGGGATGATGAGCCCGCTGCCGGCCATCAGGTAAAGGGTGAGCTTCATGGCGGCGTAGATTTTGCGGGTGGAGCCCCAGATGAGAATAAGGACATACATGGGCACCACCGCAATTTCATAAAACAGGAAGAAAAAGAACATGTCATAGGACATGAAAACGCCGAAGACCCCGGTGACCAGCGCCAACTGAAAGATGAAATATTCCTTGACCCGCTCCTGCAACTCCCACATGGTGAGAACGCCGGTAAAAATAACGATCCCGGTCAGAAGGAGGAGCGGCGCATTCATGCCCTCCACCCCTACGAAATAGGTGATGCCGAAGGCCTTCACCCATTCGTACTTCTCCACAAACTGGAGCCCGCCCAAGGTCTTGTCATAGCCCACGAAGGTAAAGATGGACAGGGCGAAGCTGATGCCAGCCGCCACCAAGGACACCATCCGGATGGCTAGCCCCCATTCCTCTTTCAGAAACAGGAGGATAGTAAGGCCCACCACCGGGGACAACAACATGCACGTGAGATAAGGGAAATTTGCCAGATGCTCGGTCATATCAGCGACCCATTAAGAGATAGATCCCGACGCCTGCCAGGACTAAGACCATGAACAGCAGGTTGAGCTGGAGGAAGGCGGTCTGGATAAAGGACAAAAGCCTGCCGCTGCCGATGGTGCCCAAGGCCACGGCATCCACGCCGCCGTCCACCACCCGCCGGTCGTTGTAAGTAAAAAACCTGGAAAAGATGCCATAAATCACGGCGTTCAAGAACCAGCGCCAGAAGTGGTCCATGTACCACTTCTGGATGAAAAAGTTCTCCAGCATGGGGAATTTGCTGATAAAGCCGGTCCACCGGGCTCCGGCGCGGCCCCAGTCGAGCCAGGCCATGCCGATGCCGCTTAAGGCACAGCCTACGGCCAGTACCAGGAGGAGATAGTTCAATTCATGGGGGTGTGATTCCCCCAGGAGGAATTTCTCGATGGGTGTCTGCAGGAAGCCCAGCACACAGGTGAAGGCGGCTAGGACAAGAAGGGGAAAGGCCATGACCCAGGGGACCGCGTGGTGCTCTTCATGGGCATGGGCGGAAGAACCGTGGGCTTCCTCTTCCTCATGACCGTGAGGGCTGTGTCCGTGGCCGGCCACCTCTTCCCGGACATAATAGATTTTCCAGGCCGGATGGTCATGCGGGCGGGGGAAGAGGAGGACAAAAATCACCCGGAAGGTGTAATAGGCAGTGAGGAAGGCACCGAAGAGCCCCAGTCCCACCCAAAGTTTGTTGTCCAGGTGCCATAATTGCGCCAGGATTAGTTCCTTACTGAAAAACCCGGAGAAGGGGAAGATGCCGGCCAGGGCCAGGGCGGCGATAGTGACGGTGACCATGGGAATCAGAAGCTTGCGCCCCCCTTCTTTGCTCATGACAAAGAAGTCATTGGTGCCGAAGTGGTGGATAAAAACCCCGGCACACAGAAAGAGCAGGGCTTTGAAGGCCGCGTGAGTGGTCAGGTGGTAGTACCCGGCGAAAAAGGTGCCGTGCGCCAGCCCGGCGGCGGCCAGACCCATGGCCATGAAACCCAACTGGCTGATGGTGGAGTAGGCCCACACCTGCTTGATGTCCTTGGCCACCATACCGATGGTGGAGGAAAGTATCAAAGTGATGGTGGAGATGGCCAAAGCCACGGACATCGCCGTAGGGGATGCCGCAAAGAAGGGGAAAAGGCGCGTCATGAGATACACCCCTGCGGCCACCATGGTGGCGGAATGGAGCAGGGCCGACACCGGCGTAGGACCCTCCATGGCATCCGGTAGCCACACGTGGATCGGGAACTGGGCCGATTTTCCACAAACCCCGCAGAAGATCAAAAGGGCGCACAGGGTGATCTGGGCTTCCGTCAGCTTACGGGCGAGGCCGATGTTGTTGATGTCGGCGATGCCCAACCCGAACAGGTTGAGGTCTCTCATGAAGAAGAGGAGAAAAACCAACCCCATGTAAAAGCCGATGTCGCCGAAACGGGTGACCACGAAGGCCTTCTTGCCGGCCTCGGAAGCAGAAAACTTTTCATACCAGAAGCCGATCAGAAGATAAGAAGCCAGGCCCACCAGCTCCCAGGAAATGAAAAGCTGCACCATGCCGCTGGCGGACACCAGGCTCAGCATGGACATGCCAAACAGCGACAGATCGGCATAGTAGCGGGCGAAGCCGGGATCCCCCTCCATATAGCCGATGGAGTAAATCTGGATAAGCCAGCTGATGGTGGCCACCAGCACCAGCATCAGGAGGCTGACGGGATCAAGGTGAAAACCGAAGGGCACGATGACCGCATCCGACACCATCCAGTTGATCTGGGTGATGATGGGCTGGGCCATAGTGGCGCCCTTTACCGTGAAAAAGAGATACCATGCCAAAATCAACGGAATAGTGGAGCAGGTCAGGGAAATGCCCAGGGACAGCTTATCCCGCCTCCAAGTGAAGATCATAATGATCCCGAAGGCCACGGCCGGTAACCCCACGATGGCGAGGCAGGTAAGAAAGAGAGGATCAACGGAACCGATGAAGCCCATGTTTACCCTCGGAGTTCAGTGGCTTGTTCCACGTTGATGGCTTTGAGTTTCCGGTAAACCGCAATAATAATGCTCAAGGCGATGGAAGCTTCGGCCGCGGCCACCGCCATGATGAACAAGGCGATGATCTGGCCCACGGCCGGGTGGGGCGCCAGAAAACGGTTAAAGGCCATGAAATTAAGCATGGCGGCATTCAGGATAAGCTCCACCGAGATGAGCACGGCGATAAGATTGCGTCTGGCCAGCACGCCGTAAAGACCGATAGCGAAGAGAATCAGGGCCAGATACAGGTAAGTTTCCAGTTGGTTAAAAACCAGCATAACGGACCTCGGCAATCAGGAACGGCCACGGCCGCCCCGGGCGTTGGCAATGGCCCCCAGCATGGCCACCAGCAAGAGAAGGGAGATCAGCTCAAAAATCAGGACATAGTTGGTGAGCAAATAATGGCCGATGGTGGTGATGGACCAGTCAGTGCTGCGCTCCGCGGCGGGTACCCATCGGGTTTTTTTGGTCAAAAGGGCCAAAAAGACAAACACTGCCCCGGCCCCCAGGGCCGCCCCCTGAATTTTCAAGGGATTACGGGGTGCCCCGGGCAGATACAGCGGTTGGGAGAGCATGATGGCAAAGCAGATGGCAATACAGATGGCGCCCACATAAATGAGAATTTCCATCAACGCCACAAAAGGGCTGTTCAGATAGACAAACAGTCCGGCCACCCCAAAGAGGGACAAGGCCAGTCCCAGGACATTATGGAAGATATTCCGGGCCAGCACCGCGATAAGCGCCCCTACTATGGTGAAGGCCACAACGAGCAGAAAGCTTAAGAGGGCGATACCTTGCGGAGTGAAGGGGAAAAACAGGGTTTTCATTCTTTTTTAACCTCCGCCGCAGGAGCTTCTTCCTTCTTGGGGGGCTCTTCCTTTTCGGAAACTTTTTTTGCCTCAGCCTTCGCCTTGGCTTCCGCCTCCGCCGCTGCCGCCTCCTCTTCGGGCACCGGTTCCGGAATGGGGGTGGGCGGGTAGCCCAGCAGGCGCTGTTGCTGCTGGAGGCGGGCCAACAGATCGACTTCGCAGGACTTCCGGGTGTAGCCGGCCAGGCGGTATTCGTTGGACCATTTCAGGGCCTTGGTGGGGCAGGATTCAATGCACAGGCCGCAGAGAGAGCAGTATTGATATTCAATGTAATGTTTGACCGGGAGCTTCTTCTTGCCTACCTTGACCCCTTCCACGGTAATGAGCTGGGAAGGACAGATGCGGGAGCACATTTCGCAGGCGATGCATCGGTGGGTTTTGGTCTCCTCGTCGATGACCAGCTCAATATGCCCCCGGTAGCTGGGGGACATCTCGAGTTTTTCCCGGGGATACTGGACGGTGACAATGGGTTTGAAAAAATAGCGGATGGTGACGGACATGCCAGCCAGCAAGCTGTAAAAACCATCCCAGATATTTTTGAAATAACCGATCATTGCTCCAGAACCTTTACTTAAGCGTCCGACTCAAAAAAGTTTCATCACGAAAGCGGTGAGCAAGAGATTTGCAAAGGCCAGCGGGATCAAAATCTTCCAGGCGAACGTGATCAGCTGGTCAAACCGCACCCGGGGGAAAGTCCAGCGGAACCACATGATGAGGAATATCATGGCATAGACCTTGATGAGGAACCAGGCCCAGCCGGGCAAAAACGGCCCTCGCCAGCCCCCCAGGAAGAACACGGTGGCCAGGGCTGAGACAATGAACATATTGGTGTATTCCGCCAGGAAGAACAGGGCAAAGCGCATGCCGCTGTATTCGGTATGGAACCCGGCCACCAGTTCGGATTCGGCTTCCGGAAGGTCAAAGGGAGCCCGGTTGGTCTCCGCCGTGGCGCAGGTGATATAGAGAATAAAGGCCAGTGGCTGGATCAGGATAAACCAGTACCTTTCCTGCGCCTTGACAATGTCCACCAGGCTGAAAGACCCCACCATGAGGATGATGCTCATCACCGTGATGAGCAAAGGGATTTCATAGGCCACGTTCTGGGCCACGGAGCGAATGGCTCCGAATACCGAGTACTTGTTGTTGCTGGCCCAGCCGGCCATAAGGATGGCCAGCACCGTCAGCGTTGCAAAGGACAGGATCAACAGCACGCCCACGTGCATGTCCCGGATGATGAGCTTGGGGGCGAAGGGGATTACCAGGAAGGAGACCAGCACCGGCAGGAAGATCACAATGGGGGCCAACAGATATACCGGCCGGTCCACGTCCTCTGGGGTGATGAGTTCCTTGCCCAGTAATTTCAAGGCGTCGGCGATGGTTTGAATGGCGCCGTGCCAGCCCACTTCCATGGGCCCGGGGCGCAGCTGCATATGCGCCGCCACCTTGCGCTCCATCCAGATGAGAAACAGGGCATTCACCGAGACTAGGGCGATGACGCCGATGAGGCCCACAATCATCCGAAACAGGTCGCTGCCGAAAATTGTCGCTGCCGTTTCCATATGAGTTTCAGTTTTTCCGTTTTCGGTTTCCGGCAGAGGCGCTGCAGGCGGTGCCCCCACCATGGTACCAATTATCGGTCGATTTCCGGGACCACGATATCAATGGACCCCAGGATGGCCACCAGATCAGCCACCAGGGTGTCCACCGCCACTTCCGGCAAGATGCTCAGGTTGGCAAAGGATGGCACCCGCAGCTTAATGCGGTAAGGCTTGACGTCCCCCTGGCTGACGATATAACAGCCGAATTCGCCTCGGGCCGCTTCCACCGCGGCATAGACCTCCCCGGCGGCCGGCTTGATGCGCTTGGGGACCTTTTCCGCCATTATGGGGCCGTCTGGCAGCTTGTCCAGGGCCTGCTCGATGATACGCAGACTCTGTTCCATTTCCCGCATACGCACGAGATAGCGGTCCATGGTATCGCCCCGCTCGCCCAAGGGGATTTCAAAATCAAACAGGGGATAGGCGGAGTAAGGCTCACATTTGCGAATGTCGTAAGGAATGCCGCTGGCCCGGGCCATGGGGCCGGTCAGGCCGTACCGCACGCATTGCTCCCGGGTGATGATGCCGATGCCTCGGGTCCGTTCGATAAAGATGATATTCTTGGTGACCAGGTTCTCATAGTCCCTCCAACGGCTGCGCAGCCGTTTGGCAAACTTCCGGCAGCCGTCGATGAACTCCTGGTCAATGTCCTGGAGTACCCCGCCGAAACGGTAGTAACAGTAAGTCAGGCGGGAGCCGGTTACCCGGTCCAGAAGGTCCAGGATATTTTCCCGGTCGTCGAAGCAATAGAGAAAAGGCGTAAAGGCTCCCAGATCCAGGAGATAGGCCCCGACCCACAGCAGGTGACTGGCAATGCGGTTCAGCTCCGCGGTGATGACCCGGATAAATTCGGCCCGCTCCGGCACTTCCAGGCCGATGAGTTTTTCCACCGCCATGCAGTAGCCTTGGTTGTACGCCAAGGCGTGAAGGTAATCCACCCGCCCCATATTAGGGAGGAACTGCAAGTAGTTGCGGTTTTCGGCCATGTGTTCGTGGCCCCGATGGCCGTAGCCGATGTCCGGGTTTGCCTTAACGATAAACTCCCCCTCCATCTCCAGTTCCACCCGCAAAACGCCGTGGGTGGCGGGATGCTGGGGGCCAAAGTTCAGGACATAGGTTTTTTCTTCCAGCGGCTCAAGCATCTTATTTGCCCTCGCTCTCGGGGGCGATTTCCTCAAATTTTTTCAGCAACGGGTGGATTTCCGCATCAAAGGGCAGGAGAATGCGCCTAAGATCAGGATGCCCGGCGAAGCGGAGGCCGAACAAGTCATAAACTTCCCGTTCGTACCAGTTAGCCACCGGGTAAATATGGCTGATGGTAGGGGCCTGCTGGCCGGGCGGGAGCACGGCATGCACCACCGTGCGGCAAAGCTGATCATAATGGTTGAAGTGGTACACCAAGGTGAAGTGCTCCCGGAAATGAAGGGCGGTGAGGGACTCCAGGAAGCAACCCAAGGCCAGCATGGCTTGGGCCACCTCGGGCATCTGCTCGGGCCGGGCGGCCACTTCCAGGTGATAGCCGGTTTTGCGGTAGTCACCGGGCTCCACCTTTTCGAGATTCAGGGGAAAAAGAGCTTTTTTGATCTCGTCACTTAACATCTCTGAATTTCCTGAGACGGCCCCGTTGGGTGATTTTTTCCTCCAGCAACAGGATGCCTTCGATGAGTCCTTCCGGCCGGGGAGGACAGCCGGGCACGTAAACATCCACCGGGATAAGGAGGTCGGCCCCGGGAACAATGGCATACTGGTCCGGATAATAAAACGGGCCGCCGGAGATGGCGCAGTTGCCCATGGCGATGACCCATTTGGGGGCAGGCATCTGCTCCCACAGGCGCACCACCGCCGGGCCCATCTTCTTGGAAATGGTGCCAGCCACGATCATCAGATCGCACTGCCGGGGCGAAGGCCGGAAGACCCCGGCCCCGAAGCGGTCCAGGTCGAAACGGGCCGCCCCCGCTGCCATCATTTCAATGGCGCAGCAGGCCAAGCCGAAGGTCATGGGCCAAAGGCTGTTGGCCCGGGCCAAGTTCAGGGCCTCTTCCAAAAGGCCGATTTTTATGAGAGGTTCTCCGGTTTTCGCTTCCAAGTGAATAACCCCCTGCACCAAGCATAGACAATTACCAGAGAGAGAATGCCGACAAAGATAGTGATCTCGATAAAGTCCCGCCAGACATAGCCTTTATCGTAGGCCAGCAAGACCGGGAAGAGAAAAAGCACATCTACGTCGAAGGCCAGGAACAAGAGGGCGAAGAGGTAGTAAATAACCGCCACCTGAATCCAGGCGCTGCCGAGGATGGGCATGCCGCACTCGTAAATTTCATCGCGGGCCTTGCCAAAGCTTCTGGGGGCAATGAAATAGGCAATGACGAGGGGACCGGCGGCGAACAGAGCCGCCACCGCCAAAAACACCAGGACGTAGGAGAAATCGTGTAAAGCCTCGGGAATCTCCAAAATCTGCTCCTTGTGCTTTTTGGTACAAGACTTTGGGATTTATACCCCACAGGGAAAAAGGTAGTCAAGGATTTTTTTCTGAAAATGAAACAAAAATTCTTGTCGGTTGTCCGGGGACGAAGTATTAATGAGAACAAAAGGGCGACATGTGGCCGAGGTTGCAACCGGCCGAGATTTGCCAAAAACCGAGGCGACCAACAGGATGAATCACTGGGAAAACCTTACGATGCCAGCCTTTGCGGCGAGGCGCCAAACGACGCGGACCGTGATCTTGCCCATCGGTTCGCTGGAAGAACACGGGCCGCACCTGCCCATGGGGACCGACACCTTTCATGCCTTGGAAGTAGCCCGCCGGGCGGCGGAACTCAGGCCGGTGCTGGTGGCGCCCCCGCTTTATTACGGGGTATGCCGTTCCACCCGGCAACATCCGGGCACGGTGAGCCTTTCGGGCAGCACCCTCAGGGCCCTTCTCATTGACCTGGGTCGGGAGTTCCATCGCCAAGGGATGCAGCACCTGGTTTTCCTGAGCGGGCATGCCGGCGGCACCCACATGGCCGCCATAGTGGAGGCGGGGGAGCGCCTGCTGGAAGAACTCCCGGAGGTCAGGGTGGCAGTGGTCAACATATTGGACGTACTAAGGGAGGTCCTGGCGAAAATGCCCGACCTGGTGCGCACCAAGGGAGATGGCCATGCCGGGGAGATGGAAACCGCCGTAATGCTGGCCGCTTACCCGAATCTGGTCTTCGGCTCCGCTCCGGCGGAATGGCCCGCATTCCCTAAATTCATATTGGTGCGGGACAAAAGGAAATTCTGGCCGGGCGGGGTGTGGGGCGACCCATCGGGGGCTACCGCAGAACAGGGAGAAAGAATTCTGAGGGCGGAAGCACAATATTTATCCACGGTTATCGAATCCTTAGAAAAAATTAATTAGAGGTGTTTTTTTAATGGGATTTTTGTTTGACATCGGCTTTTTTTTGTTACAGTATTGAAAAGTTTCTACATGTTTTCCGGAAAATGGAAAGGCTCCCCCCTATGCTTCCAGAAACCATTGAAATGATTGCCGATCGAGTACTTGCCTTGGATGATTCAGACTTACAGACCCTTCTCAACCATTACAAGGATCGCATATCCCAGGGTGAACCCACCAAATCCTGGGAGCGGGCCGTCATCGCTTATTTCCTGATCAACGGCGTCAGGGTCAAAAACGCCTTGAAGCAGGGAAAAATTCAGCGTCAAAAGCTAAGATCCAACCGGTCCCCGGAACTTCGTCTGATCAAGGCTTGATACTCTTGGCGGCTCCGTGCCGCCCAGATATTTTCCTCCGGCCTGCCGAAGCCGGAAGAATTATTTGCTTTCCCAACAGAAAAGACAATTCTGCCCATCCTCCCCTTAGACGTTATCTAATTGATAATTTTGGAATTATTCCTGTTTTGATGGGCGCCATTTGTCAGGCAACCGTTGCAATATGCAACAGAAGAGCTGTTTATCCGCTTTTGGTTCCGCGGCGCCGTTTCTTCAGAAACAGACGGATAGGCGCATAAGGAATTCCCAGACCTTGACGCAGTTGTTTGATGAGATAGCGGCGGTAGGAATCCGGGACGCCCTCCGGATGGTTGACAAAGGCTACAAAGGTAGGGGGGTGGGTTTCGGGCTGGGTAAGATAAAAAAACTTTATGGGCCGGTGATGAAAAAGGGGAGGGTGCACCCGTGCGGTGATCTCTTTCAGGAGCAGGTTGAGTTCCCGGGTTCCGGCCCGGTGCCCGCTCTGGGCGTGGATTTCGTTGATCAGGGGAAAAACTTTGGCAATATTGTGGCCGGTTTTGACGGAGAGGGGCAGAATCGGGGCATAGGACATGAAATCCAGGCCGGCCGTCACCTGGTTCAGCACCCGGGGCCGCGCCTCCGCCTCCAGCAGGTCCCATTTATTTATTCCCACCAGACAGCCCCGGCCTTCGTCCCGGATAAGGCCGGCTATGCGCAGATCTTGCTGCGTCAGACCTTCCTGGGCATCCAGGAGCAACACCGCCACATGACAACGTTGGACGGCGCGCACGGCCTTCAAGGCCATATATTTTTCCAGACCCGGAGACATCTTGCTGTGCCGCCTGAGGCCGGCGGTGTCAATGAGAAGATAATCCTGGCCTTGGTACGAAAAGGGGGTATCGATGACGTCCCGGGTGGTGCCGGGCTGGGGGCTGACGATGAGGCGTTCCTCTCCCAGGATCCGGTTAATAAAGGAGGATTTGCCCACGTTGGGTCGGCCCACCACCGCCACCCGGATGACGGCCTCTTCTTCCGGGGCCTCCACCGTGGGCGGCAGATACCGGATCAGGTCATTGAGCAAGGTGGAGAGGCCGATTTTATGGGCGGCGGAAACCGGATACAGGGGGGCCAGGCCGAAGCGGTAAAAGTCCGCCAGGTTGGCCTCGCGGCCCGGATGGTCGATTTTGTTGACCACCAAAAGCACCGGTTTACCGGTGGTCCGGAGGTACTCTACCACCTTCTCGTCGCCCGGCTGTGGTCCCGTTTTGCCATCCATCACCAAGAGAATGACGTCGGCTTCGGCCACCGCGGCCTCGGCCTGGCGCCGGACCAGTTCCCCCAATTCGTCATCCCCGCCCGTAAGTCCCCCGGTGTCAGCTAGAAGGAAAGAATGCCCGTCCCAGGTGACGGTGCCGAAAAGGCGGTCCCGGGTGACTCCGGGCCAATCGTCCACCAAAGCCCGGGAGCTTTGGGTTAGGCAATTGAACAAGGTGGATTTGCCCACATTGGCCCGGCCGATGATGGCAACCAGGGGCAATGCAGGCCGGGCGGGGGAAGGCATTTTTAAGGGGATGACGGTCGTCCGGCCAGCTTGGCAGGCGGCCAGGTACGCAAAATCTCCACGGCCTTGTGCAGAGCCGGATCGCGCTCCAATTCTTCTTTGGTCAAAGGTTGCGTCCAAGGTTTGTCAGTAAGGCCCTCCCTCCGCATGTGCTGTTCCAGCGCCTCTTCCCGCAGGGCCTGCAAGGATTTGCCGGGGGGAGGCTCTATCTCACTGACCGCCACATCGGGGATAATGCCCTTTTCGTTAATGGTCTGGCCGCTGGGGGTGTAATAAAGGGCTGTGGTGAGGCGCAACGCCGAGCCATCCTCCAGGGGCAGGATGGTCTGGACGGAACCTTTGCCAAAGCTTTTGGTGCCCACAATGACCGCCCGTTTCTGATCTTTCAAGGCACCGGCGACGATCTCCGAGGCCGAAGCGCTGCCTTCGTTAATGAGCACCACTAGCGGCAGATCCGGAGCTTCGCCTTCCTGGCCGGGGCGGGCATAAAAACGCATGTTCTGCTGCGGGTTGCGTCCCTGGGTATAGACAATGAGGCCGGAGCTGAGAAATTCGTCCGCCACCTGCACAGCCTGCTCCAGCAGACCCCCGGGGTCATTGCGGAGATCCAGAATAAGGCCCCGCAAGGGTTTCAGGCGCTGACGCATCTTTTTCAGGTAATTTCGCAAGTCGCTGTCGGTCTGGTCCTGAAAATTCGCCAAACGGATATAACCGATGCCGCTGTCTATCACCCGGGCCTTGACGCTGTGGATGGGGATGATATCCCGCATGATGGCGAAATCTCTGGGTTGGGTGAAGCCCCGGCGGTTGATGGTCAGGATCACCTTTGAACCTTTGGGGCCACGGATGAGACGTACGGCTTCGGTCAGGGACATGTTTCGGGTGGATTTCCCGTCGATTTTAAGAATCTGGTCCCCCGCCATGAGGCCGGCCCGGAAAGCCGGGGTACCCTCGATGGGGGAAACCACGGTCAATACCCGGTCCTTCAGGGTGATTTCAATACCGATGCCGCTGAACCGGCCCTTGGTTTCGATTTGCAGCTCTCTGAACTCTTCCGGGGTAAGAAAGGAGGAATGGGGGTCCAAGGTGCTCACCGCCCCCTGGATCGCTCCGTAGATAAGGTCTTTCCCGGTTTTGGGCTCCACATAGTTTTGCTCCACAAGGTCCAGCACCTGGGCAAATACTTGCAACTTGGCATCGTAATCCGGGGGCGGTACAGAGGAGCCGGGCTGCGCCAAATGGCCCTTGAGCTGAATTTTTTCAGCCTGGGCTTGGTAAACCCTTCCGTCAACGGTCAAAAACAAAAACAAAAGCAGACTAACAACTGCCAGCCCGGCAACAACGTAAAGCTTTCCCTTGACCCTTGCCATGCTCTCTTTTTCCTTGAAAAATAAGCCCATTGCTTGAGGTTGCCCAGCCCTATTTTGGCGGTTTCAGGGCCGGGGTTTGCCCCAGGCGTGAACCGCCGCTTTTAATGAGCTCCATGGCCTGGATGACCCAGGTATCCTGTTCAGGTGAAGGCTTGGGTGTCCCGATGGCCGGCGTCAGCGCGGCAGTTTCAATTTTTTTGCCCTCAACGTCCGGGGTGAGGCCATTGCCGGTAATCCTCAAACCCTTGGGGGTATAGCAATGGGCCACCGTCATCAACAGGGCCGAGCCGTCTTTCAGGGGTAAAACCCTGGTAATGCCGCACAGGCCGAAGGTCTTTGCCCCCAAGAGGGTGGCCTGGGTCTGGCTTTGAAGAGAACCGGCCAGGATCTCCGCAGCCCGGGCCGTGCCCTGGTCCACCAAAATCACTAAGGGGAGCGCGGTCTTGAGCACCTTTTCCCGCTCTTTGCCCCGATAAGTCTGGGCGGTCTCGGGCTTCCGCCCCCGGGTGGCGACAATCTCCCGGTCGCCCAAAAAGAGGGAAGCAGTGCGCACCCCCTGTTCCATGGTGCCCCTGGCATTGTTGCGCAGGTCCAGGATAAGGCCACGCGCCGGGGGACGCCGACGTTGCAGATCCTCCAGAACCGTGCCCAGCTCTTTGGGGGTGTCATCCGTAAAGATCGGCAGGCGTACATAATAAATATTGTCCGGAAGCGCCTGGGTAAAAATTTGGGGCGCCTTCAGAGACTCCAGGGACACCTCAATGTCCAAAGGCTTGGCCACGCCGTTACGAAGCACCTGCACTTTCAGTTTGGTGCCAGGGCTTCCGCGGAACCGCCGCATCCCTTCCTGGGTGGTGATATTGCGAATGAGCTGACCGTTGATCTTGATAATGTGATCACCGGGACGCAGACCGGCCCGGAAGGCGGGACCGCCGTCCAGCACCGACACCACCGTGAGGAGGTGATCCTTGAAAACCAGCTCTATGCCTGCCTCGGCGGCCGGCCCCAAGGTACCTTTCTGAAACTCCTGGTATTCTGCCGGGGTAAGATAGGAGGAATCAGGGTCCAGAGAGTTCATCATCCCCCGGAGGGCTCCCTCCATCATCTCCGTCTCGCTTTTGGGGGTGACATACTTCTGGCTGATTTCATAAAAAGCCTCGGTGGCCAACCGTAAGGCCTCATAGTTTTCTGCCGGAGCGGCCACCAGGGTCACCACGGAGGCGGCGGTCAGGGCCGCCGCGACCAGGGCCAGCAGCCCCAGGCGGACAGACCCTCGGATCAGTCCCAATTTTCTCAAGTCTGAACGATTCACTTTTATCTCTAAAGTTAAACTAAGATCCTGACTTTCATGAGGTCAGATCTTTTTGCGTGCAATTACGTCCAAGGCGGCATTTTTAATATCTATGGGGGTCAGGCCAAAGTGCTGCAGCAACTCCGCAGGTTTGCCGGAGAGGCCGAAAATATCCCGGAGGCCGATGCGCTTGAGAGGCACGGGATAAAATTCACTGAGCACTTCAGCCAAGGCGCTCCCCAAACCGCCGGTGACCTGGTGTTCCTCGGCGGATACCACGGCACCGGTTTGCCGGGCCGAATCCACCACCAAGTCCCAATCCAGGGGCTTCAAACACGATATGTTCAAGACCCGGGCGGAGATGCCCTGTGCTGCCAGCAGGTCCGCGGCCTGCAGGCAATGATGCACCATGAGGCCGAGGCCCGCCAGAGTGACGTCTCTGCCTTCCCGCAGGATATGCCCCCGACCCAGCTGAAAGCGATAAGAGTCGTCGAAAATCACCGGGAAGGGCAGGCGCCCGGTGCGGATATACACCGGCCCGCGGTATGTTGCGGCCCAGCGCACCATAGCCCGGGTCTCCGGGCCGTCGGCCGGCACCAATACCACCATGTTGGGGAGCACCCGCATCAGCGCCAGGTCTTCCACCGCCTGGTGGGAGCCGCCGTCCTCGCCCACCGTGATGCCGCCGTGGCTGGCCACAATCTTGACGTTGAGGTTGCCGTAGGCGATGGTCTGGCGGATCTGCTCCCAGGCCCGGCCGGCGGCGAAAATGGCGAAGGTGCTGGCAAAGGGGATTTTGCCGCCCAACGCCAGGCCGGCGGCGGTGCCCATCATGTCCTGCTCGGCGATACCCATATTGAAGAACCGGTCTTTGAAGACCCTGGCAAAAAGATGCGTCTGGGTGGAGCCGGACAGATCGGCGTCTAGCACCACGATATCGGGATTTTCCTCTCCCAGGAGGGCCAGGGCCTTGCCGTATTCCACCCGGGTGCTTTCTTTGACAACGGCCTGCATGCTTATGTTGTTTTTTTGATATGTTTATCCAAATCGGGGCCACAACTATTAAGCGGCCAACTCCTTCAAGGCCTGCTCGTATTCCTCTTTGGTGGGGGCCACCCCGTGGTACTTAACCTGGTCTTCAAAAATGGAAACCCCTTTGCCTTTGATGGTATGGGCAATGATGATGCTGGGCCGTCCCTTCACTTCATCGCACCCGTTCAAGGCGGTTAGAATTTCCTGGGGGTTGTGGCCGTCCACTTCGGTGGCGTGCCAGCCAAAGGCTTTCCATTTCGAGGCCAATGGCTCGATGTTCATGACCTCTTTGGTGCGCCCGTCAATCTGCAGACGGTTGCGATCCAGGAGGGCGGTCAGGTTGTCCAGGCGATAATGGGACGCAGTCATGGCCGCCTCCCAGATTTGCCCTTCCTGGACTTCGCCGTCCCCCAACAGAGTGTAAACCTTTTGGTCTGTTTTGTTAAGTTTGATGGCCAAGGCCAAGCCGTTGGCCACGGAAAGGCCCTGACCCAGGGAACCGGTGGGAACTTCCACGCCGGGGGTCAAGGTGGAATCCGGGTGTCCTTGCAAAAAACTGCCTAACCGGCGCAGCGTGAAAAGCTCATCACGGGGGAAATAACCCAGACGGGCCAGGACCGCATAAAAGGCCGGGGCGGCGTGACCTTTGGACAGCACAAAATAATCGCGCCGGGAAAACTTGGGATCCCCGAATTTCAGGCGCATTTTGCCGAAAAAGAGAGTTACCAGAAGGTCAGCCGCAGACAAGGACCCTCCCAAATGACCGGAGCCTGCCCGGTAAAGCATTTCCACGATATCCAGGCGGACCTGGCGCGCGATTTCCCGCAATTGCAAAGCGTCGGTTATGCGATTCATAGCTGGCGAGTCGGGTTTCACACGGCTGATGGGTTTCAAAATCTCCCCTGGCTACTTGGTATCATAACCCGGAAAATCCTGCAAGAGCTTAGGTTCTCGAAAGCAATTTTCCAGGCCTTCGGGCACCTGCCAAACAATCAAAAAGGCGACCGGGGCGGATTTAGCTTTGTGCCGGACACCCGCCTGGGTATATAATGAAAAACCGGACGCAAACCAAGTTGTTAATTCTGCTGAGAAAAAGGAAACGAATTCCACATTTCCATTAATTTCAGAGCCTTGCTCGGACAAACATAAATATTTTTGGGATAAGTGGGGTTAAAAGACATGGCCCTGACCCGCGAAGAGGTATTGCATGTGGCTCACTTGGCGCGCCTCAGCCTCAAGCCTGAGGAGGTTGAGATTTTCACCCGACAGTTAAACGATATTCTGGCCTATATGGCCAAGCTGCAGGAAGTCGACACAGAGGGGGTGCCGCCCTTGGCCCATGTAATTTCCTTGGCCAATATCTTTCGGGAAGATGTGGTGGAACCAAGCCTTTCGCCGGAGGAAAGTCTGGCGAACGCCCCGGAGAGCGAACAAATGGCCTTTGTGGTTCCCCGGGTTATCTAGGGGGAAGACATGCCGGAAGAATTATATCGTCTGAGTATCGGTCAATTGGCGCCCCTGTTAGCCCGGCGGGAGGTTTCGCCGGTGGAGGTCACCGAGCAGATTCTGGCCCGCATCAAGGCCTATGACAAGGACATCAACGCTTACCTAACCCTGGATGAGGCCGGGGCCCTGACCCAGGCCCGGGCCGCTGAGGCCCGTCTGGCCAAGGGCGAGGCAACGCGGCTCACCGGCATTCCCCTGGCCCTTAAGGATGTGCTGGTGACCAAAGGCATGCGCACCACCTGTGGCTCCCGGATCCTGGAAAACTACCTCCCGCCTTATGAGGCGACCGTCTGCACCCGGCTGCGCCAACAGGGGGCGGTCTTCCTGGGCAAAGTCAATATGGACGAATTCGCCATGGGCTCTTCCACGGAAAACTCGGCCTTTGGTCCCAGCCGCAATCCCTGGAACCGGGACCATATCACCGGTGGCTCCAGTGGCGGATCGGCGGCGGCGGTGGCCGCAGATTTCTGCCTCGCCGCCCTGGGTTCGGACACCGGCGGTTCCATCCGCCAACCCGCCTCCCACTGCGGTGTGGTGGGTCTCAAGCCGACGTATGGCCGGGTCTCCCGCTACGGCCTGGTGGCCTATGCCTCTTCCCTGGACCAGGTGGGGCCCATCACCAAAGACGTCCGGGATGCGGCCTTGCTGCTGCAGGCCATTGCCGGATACGACCCCCGGGACTCCACTTCGGCGCCGGTGGCCGTGCCCGACTACCTGGAGACTTTGGGTCGGGAGATCAAGGGCCTTAAGGTGGGGATACCCAAGGAGTACTACGGGGCCGGCCTGGATCCCGAAGTGGAGGCGGCGGTAAAAAGGGCCCTGGCCACTCTGCAGGACTTGGGCGCTGAACTGCGGGAAGTAAGCCTGCCCCACACGGAATATGCGGTGGCCGCCTATTATGTCATAGCCACCGCCGAAGCGTCCTCCAATTTGGCCCGATATGACGGGGTGAAATATGGGTACCGGGCCCCGGGCGCCACCCTTCTGGAGATGTATGCCAATACCCGGACCCAGGGCTTGGGAGCGGAGGTGCGTCGGCGCATCATGTTGGGGACATATGCCCTGTCGGCGGGCTATTACGAGGCCTATTACCGCAAGGCCTCCCAGGTGCGGACCCTTATCCGCCGGGACTTTGAGACGGCCTTTAAGGAGTGTGCCGTCCTGGCAGCCCCGGTGGCCCCCACCCCGGCCCCGCGCCTGGGGGAGATGGTGGCCGACCCCCTGACCATGTATCTATCCGACATTTTCACGATCTCCGTGAACTTGGCCGGTATTCCGGGCATTTCGGTGCCCTGCGGCTTCAGCCGGGCCGGGTTGCCCATCGGGCTGCAAATCCTGGGGCCTCCCTTCGGTGAGCCTTTAGTCCTGCAAACGGCTTATGCTTTTGAGACGGCCATGGACTTTCACCGGCGCAAGCCCCGGATTTGACCCGGATAACCGGAGTTATCCCGGAGACCGGCAGCCTCGGTTGCTCAAGGGCAGGGCAGCATACCGTAGACCGGTGAATCGGCCTGCCAGGTCGTTAAACCGGGATAACCGAAAAGTTTGGACTCAGGAAAGGATTTTGTCGCCTATGGACAAAATTTTGCTGCGATTTTGCCAGGTTGCGGCAATGGGGATAGTTTTTTGCCTGGCCGGGACCGCCCTGGGGGAGGAAGCCAGGGGCCGGCTTACGCTCGACGAGGCCGTGCAATTGGCCTTGAAGCAAAACCCCTTGGTGACCCAAAGCAAGGAGCGGATGAACGCCGCCGCGGAGCAGATCGGGGTCAGCCGGGGGGCTTTGTTTCCGCAAGCCTCCTTCAGCGGAACCTATTTCTATGGCAATGCTTTCTCCCGCACCGCCAAAGGACAGACTGCTCTCGCCTTGCCGGGCGGAATGGGCACCCCGATTACGGCGAAAAAGGAGGCCACCAGTTTTGAAGTCTATCGGTTTTCCCTCAACCAACTGATTTACGATTTTGGCAAGACCACCGGCCGGGTGGCAAGTTCCCGAGCCGGCCATAAGCAGGCCGCGGAAGATTATGCCAACACCCGCCAGCAAGTGGTGCTGGACACTCGCACCGCCTATTTCGAATACCTGGCCTCCAGGCGGGCTATAAAGGTGGCAGAGGAAAATGTCCGGCAGAACCAGGAGCTTCTCAAGCAGGCCAAAAGTTTTTACGAGGTGGGTCTCCGGGCCAAAATCGACGTCACCAAGGCGGAAGCCAACCTGGCCAACGCCGAAGCCGAGCTGATCAGGGCCAGAAACCTGGCGGACGTCTCCCGGGTGTCCCTGATGGCGGTTTTGGGTTTAAAGACTTGGCCATACCGTGAGGTGGAGGACATCCTGGAGGTTACCCCTAAGGTCCTGACCTTGAAAGAACTGCAAACCTCAGCCCTGGCGCAGCGGCCGGAAATCCGGCGCAACCTTTACCAGCAGGAAGGGGATAAGGCCAACCTGCAAGTGGCCCGGGCCGGCTATTTCCCCTCTTTCAATGCGTTTGCGGCCTATGGCTGGGAGGGGGCCCGAAACACCCTGGAGGATGACTGGTGGGTGGGAGCCGGGGTGACCTTCCCTTTGTTTGAAGGGCTCAGCACCTACCACTCGGTGCGCCAGGCCAAAGCGCAACTGCGATCCACGGAGGCCAGCGGGGAGTCGCTGGTCTTAACCATCATGAAAGAAGTGGAGCAGAGTTACTTGGATCTCATGTCGGCCTGGGAGGTCATCCGGGCCAGAGTGAAAGCCAAGGAGGCCGCCGCGGAAAACCTGCGCCTGGCTTGGGGGCGCTACCGGGCTGGCGTGGGCGACATCATCGAAGTGACAGACGCCCAGGTGCAGTTCGCCCGGGCCGATCTTGACTACGTGCGGGCCTTGTTTGACTACCGGGTCTATGAAGCCCGCCTCGATAAAGCCATCGGCAAGCCGTTTTAAGGCAGTTTTTAAGGAAGCCGGGGCTCAGGGTTTGAACCGTAAAGGCCGTGGCGTCGCAGACGGCTGATAAAATCCTCCGGGGTAGAGAACTGCCAGGCCACCAGTCCGTGGGTTCGGGCCGCCTCTACAAAGGGAGCCTTGTCGTCCAGAAAGAGGCATTGCTGCGGAGGGCGCTGGACCTCCCGGATCAGGGCTTCATAAAAGGCGGTTTCGGGCTTGCGGCTACCCACCCGGTAGGAAAGAATAAACCGGGTCAACCGGCGCACCAGGGGGAAGCGCGGGTATACATAGGAGAAATGCAGGACATTGGTGTTTGAGGCCAGATAAAGGGGGTAGCGGTCCGCCAGGGCTGCCACGATCTGATCCATGCCCTCCATGGGGTCAAAGACATCCTGCCACCATTTACAAAAGCGCGGAAAGGGCAGGTCTATATGCAGCAGCCGGCTTACCTCCCGGTAAAAGGCCTCGGAAGACAGGCGTCCGGTATCATAAGCCGGCTCCAGACCGCTGGCAAAAACCGCGGCGTAAACCTCTTGCGGAGAAATCCCCGCCAGTTCCCCGATGCGGCGGCAAAAGCGGCCATGGTCCACCTTGATCAGGACATTGCCCAGATCAAAGATAATGGCGGTTATATGCAGCGCTTGAGGCTTTCGGTCATTCCAGAGGTTTCCGCTTTCGTCCGGTTCGGACATGGGTGAATTCCTGGAGATAAGTTTCGGTTGTTACTCGAATAATATATAATATAAAGCTGATCTTTGGAAAACGGCTGAACCGTAGGGGCAGGCAACCGGGATAGGTGCGGCATCTGGATTTCTGACAACGAAGGGGGGCATAAGGTGGCACGAACCAAAGGCTGGAGTTCGTTCATTGCCTTCTTGTTGGGGGTGGCCGGGGCGAGCGTCTTTTGGCTTTACGGTCCCTATTTGGAGGATCAGGTTTCCCGGCGGGTGGCCGAAGCCCTGAAGGAGCAGCCCCAGGCAGTCTCGCCCGGGAAAGTGGCGGCCGTCGCCAAAGCTGGCCCGACTTCGCCTCCGGAACTAAGATATCAGGTAATCACTGACGGGAAAAACATCCTGCTGGCCGATCTTAAGGAAGGCCGGGTCTGGCGCTATTATCATCATACCCGGGAAGGGGGCTTCGCCCGGGAAGACGAAGGCTTTCTTCCCATTCCGTTGCACTTTGAGGGGAAAAAATACTTAAGTGCCCGGCAAGTGGCGGACGCGGTGGACAAGTCCCTCAGCCGGAGCAAAAGCGAGGAAGCCGAGACCAAACCGCAATGAGGAAATCCACCTGGCAAAGGGACGCCGCCTGGGCCCTTTACATCCTTCTTCTGGCTGCATTTTTTGGCCTCCTGCAGCACTGGCCCCTGGTGCGTCTGGCTCGGCAAGGAGAACTGCCGGCCTATCTGGCCAGGATGCGGCAGGCGCGGCGACAGGTACAGTTCCAGGGCGTGAAAACCGTCAGCCTGGTCCAGGCCCGGGCTCTCTGGGAAAGCGGCGCACTGTTTATCGACGCCCGGAAGCCGGAGGAATATGCCGAACTCCACATTCAGGGTGCCTTTAACTTGCCGCCGGCCTTGTTTGAAAAGGAAAATGTCCAACTGCTGGTAGGCCTTCCCAAGGACCGCCCGATTGTGGTTTATTGCGGGGAAGAAGCCTGTGACAGTGCCCTTAAAGCGGCCGAAAAGCTGCAGGCCCAGGGGTTTACCAACGTTTCGGCCTTTTTGGGAGGCTTCCGGGGCTGGGATGAAGCCGGCTATCCGGTGGACACAGAAAAGTAGGCAGCTCCAAAGCGCTTCAATGTCATTAAATGCCAGGGTTCAGGAAGTAAAGGCAAAACTGCGGGCTAACCTCCTCTTTTCTTTCTTTACCTTGGCCCTGGGGATCACCTTGGGGGCCCTCTTTTTCTATGCCGGCTTGCAAAAACATTGGGCTCCGGCTTCATTTGCGGAAGCGGTCATGGCTTATCAACTCCTCCCCCAGAGTTGGGTGGGCTATGTCGCGGCGGTAGTGCCCTGGGTGGAATTGACTTCGGGCTTTTTTCTGGTTTTGGGTTATGTCTTTGAGATCATCGGCCGTCTGGCCGCGGGGCTGGGGTTTGCCTCCGGGGCCATGCTGATAGGCGGCCTCAAGCGTCGCAGCTGTCTGCTGCTGATTATGGCCCTGGTGTCTCTGTTTCTCCTGGTTTTAGGCATAACTCTGGCCCGCGGCCTTAACATTGACTGCGGCTGCGGACTTTTTACGTCGCGTCAGGTAGGCGCGGCGGCCGTGATGGAAAACCTCTTGATTCTGGCGGGGGCAGCAGCCCTTTATTGGTGGGAGTATCCCGGCCAGAAACTTCCGCCGCCGCGGCTGAGTTGCCTGCTCGGCCAAGGATCTTAAAAGCATGTCGAAGTTTTTCAATTTCTATGATCCCTGGGAGCGCCGTTACATCTTCAACAGCTTCCTGGTGGTTGTGGCCCTGGTGGAGGTCCTGATATTTGTCTTTACCCTCATCTGGCAGATCGACGAAGGAGTGCTGGGAGGCCCGGTCAGGGTCGTGCCCTTTCCGTGGAAAGAATACCTCCTGGCATCCTTTATTGCGCCCATTGCCTTGGTTTTCCTGTTTGGCTTGATTGTTCGGGGCTTTCAGGCCTTGGCCCGGGAAGAGGCCTCGTCTCCGGCTCCGGCCGGCAGGGCCAAGAAGCGGACTTTTGGCCGGCGGCTGGGCTTTTTTGCCGGAACGGGCGTTCTCCTGTTTTTTCTGATTTTTCTTTTTTTCGGCGGTTCGATTCTCGCGATGCTTCAATGGCTGCTCAAAGGTCTCGGTCTGGGCGGCACTTATCTCCTGGTGGCCTTGCTGGCTTTGGCCTGTCTCTTTATTCCCATACGCCTTATTCTCAATTATCGCCTGCAAAAGAAGGCCTTGGAACTTCGCTACCTCCAGTACCTGGCAGAGCATCATGGCGTGGTGCTAACGGACTTACCTGAGGGCCAAGGTCGCGGTCCGGCTGGAGCCCGACCGGCGCTCGCGGGATTCCGGGAACCGCCCGAAGAATCATCAGAAGAGCCGTCGGCGTAAAGGCCGCGCTTTGGTCCGGGGTGGAGATTTCGAAAAATGAGCACTGGTTTCGCCTCCTGGTTAGGGCTACTGGCAGTGGGACTGGCGGCCGGGATTTTCCTTACCCTGGCCGCCATCCGTGCTTTTGGGACAGTCCATCGTCTGGGAAAGGATACGGCGGTTTTGCAGCTTCCTCTGCGAACTTCGCTGGAGGTGCGTTGGCTCCGGGACCCTGATGGTCTTTACATTTATGAAGCCGAGGAAGTTTTGGACAAAATCACCCGCCTCAGTCGTCTCCTAGACTTCCAATGGCTGCTGCCTTATGCCAAAAAATACCGCATCAGCTACATCGGCCTGAAAGACAGCGCTTCCGGCTACTGGAAGCCCGGTTCCCTGGCCTGCTCCACCCTGGATTTTTCCCCGCAGGGCGGATACAAAGTCTTTCTGAACCCGGGTCTATCCTTGGAGGAAACCGCCCGGCGCCTCAGTCAGGAATTAGGAGTGGAGCTCCAGCCCGCAGAAGTGCATAAGTATTTGTTTCTGCACGAAATCGGACATACTTCGGAAGCAGGCAATATCTGCTTTATTTCCGCCGCCATAAACTCTGCCCTTTCCGGGGGCCGCCGCACCCACCGGCGGCGCAAAGAGCTCCAGCTCCTGCGACAGCAGGTGGAAAAATATGCCGACCAGTTTGCGGTGGCGGAACTCCTCAAGCACCGGAATCGCCGCGGGATCCCGTAACGCCGAAAGTCAGGCGGCCACGGGTGCCACGCGGCCCACCAGCCAGAAAATTCCAGGTCCGTTGGTACCCGTCAGAACCGGTCCTTAGGATAGTGGCGCGGAAGCCATCGGTTCTGACCATTGCCGGCGAAACCGGCGCTGCGGTCCTGCGCCCGGCCCGGGACCGGGGCGTCGCAGGACTGGCTTTCCGGGCGGGGTGAGCGCCAGAGTCCGATAGAGGTCCACCAGCGCCTGGGCTTCCTGCCCGATGGTTTTCACCGGCTTGATTTCGCGCCGGAGACGGGCAGCCAGATCAGGGTGACGGAGAAGACGCATCACCTGCTGGCGCAAGGCCTCGGCGTCCCCCCGGGGAAACAAAAGGCCGTTTTCCTGGTGTTGGATAATTTCAGGAATCCCGCCGGCCGCCGAACCGATCACCGGCACCTGCAGCATTAGACTTTCCCGCACCACCAGAGGGTAATTTTCAAAATCCGAGGTAATTACAGTGGCGGTGGCTCCGGCCAGAATGCGGGGCAAGTCCTGCCGGTGATAAGGGCCTTTGTAAATGATGTGGGAATAGGGTCTGATGGTGTCCAGGAAAAGCTTTTGATAAGGCAGGAAAAGCTGCCCCCAGACTTCCAGGACCGCCTGGCCGGCCAAGGGGGCAAAGGCTGCCACCGCCACATCCACCCGCTTGACCGGCACGAGGTTGCCCAAAAAGACAAATTTGGGAGGCACTGACGGGGGGTCCGGGGAAGCAGGGCCTAATTCGTCCAAACCCAGGGGCAGGTGGATGATCTCGCCTCGAGCCACCCCGTAATCGTAATGCAAATTACGGATAAAGCGGGAAGGGGCCAGGAGTCGGCAGCCGGAAAGGTACCGGTGGACGAACCGGAGTCGCTTAGCCAGGAATTTTGCCAGTCGGGAAGAGATTTCCCCGGTGGACCGTGCACCCGGCCCTTCCAGGCAGGCCGCGCACTTTTCCGGCGACTCCGGACCGGGGCAAAGGCCCTGATCATTCACCAGGTGCAGCCGGGGGCAGAGGTGCCAGGCATCATGCAGGGTCAGAACTACCGGCACCGCGGCTTGCTGTGCCTCTCTCAAAAGCGAAATGGAGCTTAGATAGGTATGGTGGAAGTGAATGACGTCGAACCGGTGGTGAGCCAGAATCCCCCTGAAGGCCGCCTCATAGCCAGGATGTCTGAGGCTTAAAAGGGGGTTTGGATTGGCGCGGGTGAAGCTCAGGAGTGGCAGGCCGGACAATTCCCCCTGTTGCCAGGAGACGGAATCCTGGAGTCCACGTAAGGGCGGACCCTGGGGGGCCAGAAAAGTCACCTTCAGGCCCGAGTTGGTCAGGGCCTTGCCCAGACTCAGGCAGTAGCTTTCGGTTCCCGCCCGGGGTTCCGTCGGCAGGTGGTGGGCCACCAAAAGCAGACGCAAGGGGCGCCGGGAAAAGGCAAACTCCTTAGCCATATGGGTTTACGGTTTTCTTGGGCATGAGGGCCGCTTCGTCCGCCAGCCAAGCTTGGGCGGCCTCCTCATCTCCGTAACGCCGGAAAATCGCGGCAATCTCCCGTACCGCCAAGGCCTGGGCGCTGCGCCAGTCCGTCCAGTCCAGGTCAGGGAAAAAAGTCTTCAAAGGATGCCGCGTAAGAAGCCGCCTGACGATTTCGGCATCATAGGACAGGTCCCGGGGTACTGAACCGGAAGACATGTTGCTGTCGTGCCAGCGCCATTTGGCGGCCAGAAAATTGAGGTGCCGGAAGCGGGCCACCGGCGCCAGCCGGGTCCACAGTTCATAGTCATGGGCCCGGGGGAAGGTCACATCAAAGCCACCCACTTTCTGAAGGAGAGCCCGGCGCACCAGGCTTCCGGGCAACGGCAAAGGGTTGGCCCTAAGTAGGCGGGCCAGCAACAGGTCCGGCCGCCCGGCAAAGTCTTCATATCTCAGGATTTGCCAAGGGTTTCCGCGGGAATCGACCACCACCAAGTTGCCATAATAGACATCAGCCACCTGCTCTCCCCCCAACAGGTCTTGAAGCCGGGCCAGCCACCCCGGCATCAGGGAGTCATCGGAATCAAGCCACAGTATCCATTCTCCCCGGGCGTGGGCGATGCCCCGGTTGCGGGTGTCCGGGGCATTGCTTTTGGGCTTGCGGATATAGCGCAACCGCGGATCGGCAATCCGGGAGACGACCTCGGCGGTGCCATCGGTGCTGCCGTCATCCACCACCAACACCTCCAGGCGGTCCACTCCTTGAGTTAAGGCGCTTTCCACCGCCTCCGGAAGGAATTCCGCTCGGTTAAATGTCGGAATGATTACCGAAATTAAGACCGGTGGGGTAGCCCCCGGGTCTTGCCCCCCGGGGAGGCCGTTGTCGGTCCAGACTTGCTCCTGGCGACGCGTAGCATGGCCCTGAATACGAGGCACTAGGCCCGGGGAGTTATCACCGGTAATCAAGGTAATGCATTTTTCTAGCAGCTCCTGGAAAGGATAACGGTTTTCGATAAATTGCCGATAAGCCAAAGGATTATAATTTTCTTCTAAAATCAGCCGGATCGCCTCTTCTACGGTGTTAAAGATTAGTTCGGGAGGGAAAAGCTCCTTGGCCCCGCCGCAGAAATTATGGATTATGGGCTTGAGCCCCAGGAGCATGGCCTCCATTACCGCTACCGGATGACCTTCCACCAAGCTGGTATTTAGCAGATAGTGCTTGTTCCGGAGCCAAGGGCCCACATCCTTGATAAACCCTTGAAAGACGAGGTGGTCTTCCAGGTTCAATTCCTTAATCATGGACTTAAGGTATAGGGCCAGAACCGGGTCCTGCTCCCGGCCGACCATGAAACAACGATAACGCCGGTCGGCCCGGACCAAAGTAGCCATAATCTGAAGCACCAAGGCCGGGTTCTTATCGCTATGCAGGCGCCCTATCCAGGCCAGGTCAAAACCTTTGGGCCGTTGCCCCAAAAAGGGAAATCGTCGTGGATCCACTAGGTTGGGGATGACATGAACCTTGGTCCGGGCCTCGATTTCAGGCTCCAAACGTTGTTTAAAAGCCGCCAGCACGCCGGAAGAAACAAAGATCAGGTCATCCACCTTGTCCCAATCAATATGACGGGGGGAGTCGGAATAGGCTTCATATCTATGCAACCGGCAAATTAGGCGGCAAGTCTTGGGAAGCTGGGTGGCAGCTACCACCGGGCCGTTAGCCCATTCGAACCAAGCGATCTGGCACCACTTCAGGGCATCGACTAATTTTTCCGGGTTTTGGTCAGCTTCCGGAAAAAATTGCACTTCAAAGCCTCGTGCTCGCAAACCGGCGGCCAAATCCTGCGCAAAATGGAAGTTGCCGGCATCGCCGGCAAAAAATCCCACACGCCGGCTCCGGTCGGAAGAGCAGCGGGAGAAAGCAGCCGGGGAGCACCGAGCTCCGCCTTCTTTTTTCTCCTCTCCGGCCGGTTCCAGCTTTACCCAAAGGCGATGCTGCAACTGTGGGCTGAAATCATACCTTGCCACCACTTCCACATACTGCTCCGGAACATCAATTCCATAAGTGTTAAGGGTTAGCAGCGTAAAACGGTGGGCCGTCAACGCCGCGACCACTTCATCTAGGGGGACGACTTCGTCCACCAGCTGCCGGGCTTGGGGACGGTGCCTTAGGCTCCATTCCTGGAAGGCAGGCGCAGGAAAATTCAGGTATAGTATACCGTCGGGCTTAAGGTGGTCGCTGATGACCTTCCAGGCTAGAGGGCGACGGGCGGGCGGCAGGTGTTCCAGGCAGTCCACCAGGGTGACCAGGTCAAACCGTGTCTTCAAATACAACCGGCATAGGTCAGCACACAAAAAATCCCCGCCGAATCGACGACGCGCCTCGCCTACCAGACGATCTGCAAGGTCAACGCCCAGAGCCCGGCATCCGGCTTGGTGGATGAAGTGAGTTGTGATCCCCAGGCCGCATCCGAGGTCCAGGACCGACATCCCGGGTTGCAGCCATGGCTTTAAACCTTCGTGGACCCTTAAATGCCTAGGGTTGGGTTTGTCCAAGTCCTTCTGAAGATAATGATAAAATTCATTGTAATATTCCTTTACCGTCAAGAGCTGAGGGGTGTCCGAGTTGCAGCTTAAGGGGGGATGGAATAAAAAACTCATCATATCCTCCTGGGGTACGCCCGCCGAGGCGTTCAGCAATCATTGTGCAAAGACGAGGCCAGCCTGAAACGATGACAATTCCTGACAAATCTGGGAGATTAAACCGTTTTCTCGATCTGGTAAGGAAAAAATTTTCCTTTTCAAGGGGGGGCTTTTTTACCTCTGACCCGTCCTGGGGGAGTCCAGCCTCCGCCGGCACTCCCGATTGGCTTTATGTTTTGGGGTTGACTCTCACCGGGGCGGCCCTCTTTTTTTATCACTTGGGTGCTCCGGGGCTGATGGATCCGGATGAAGGACGCTATGCAGAGATTGCCCGGGAAATGCTGCTTTTGAAGGACTGGGTGACCCCGCAGCTCAATTTTTTGCCTTACCTGGAAAAGCCACCGCTGGTCTATTGGCTCACGGCCTTGAGTTTTCAAGCTTTCGGCCTGACGGAAGGGGCCGCCCGGCTGCCAGCCGCCGCCAGTGCGCTGGCCGGGGTGCTTCTCCTTTACTTTTTGGGAAAGACCCTCTGGAACCCGCAGACCGGGTTCCGGAGTGCCTTGATTCTGGCCACTTCCGGCGGCTATGTCATCCTGGGAAGGCTCATCATCCTCGACATGCCCCTCACTTTGTTTTTAAGCCTGGGAATCGTCCTGGGATATCTGGCGTATATTCGGGAGCAGCGGCCCCTGCTCTTTTGGGCCTATCTGGCCTTGGCCCTGGCCTTGCTCATCAAAGGTCCGGTTGCCCTAATGCTGGCCGCCTTGGTCTGGGGTATCTGGACCCTGCTGGACCGGCGCCATCCCCTCACCTTCTGGCTTCATCCCCTCGGCCTCGCCATCCTGGCGCTCCTCGCCCTTCCCTGGTTTGTCCTGATGTCGATGAAGTATCCGGGATTTTTGAGGTTTTTCCTGGGGGAGCAGCACGTGGGGAGATATGTGGCCGGGTCGATTCACAAAAATCCCTTTTATTATTATGTTCCGGTGCTGTTCGGACTAATGCTCCCCTGGGGCTGGCTTCTGCCGTGGAGCCTGGGGCGGCTCAGGCAGGCCGGCGCCCGAGGACATCGTCTTTTTCTGCTTATCTGGGCCGGGGTAATCCTTTTGTTTTTCACGATTTCCGGGGGCAAGCTGGCGCCTTATATTCTTCCTGCTCTGCCTCCCCTTGCCCTTCTCCTGGGGGAAGGCCTGGCCAGCCTTGCGGATTCCGAGGGCAGAAGCCCGGGGTTTACCATTTCTTTGCTAATTTGGGCCCTGAGCGGAACCGTCTTGGTCGCGGCTTATATCTGGCCGCCCGCCTCATTGGCCCCCCGGCTGGACAAGGCGGCGCTGTTGCAGCCCTATCTTTTGACCTATCTTGTCATCTTCGCCCTTGCCCCGAGCCTTGCCTGGCTTTGGAGAAAGCCCGCCTGGCTTTTTGTGGGAGCCCTGCTCCTCGGCCTTCTCGTTTCCCCGGGGATGGAGCGTCTGGGCCGCACCCGCTCCCCCCGGGAAATAGGTCTAACTTTGAGGTCGCAGTGGCGGCCAGGCGCCGCCTTGGTGGGAGTGCGGCTCTACTCCCAGGGCTTGTCGTTTTATGCCCGTCAGCCCTTTCACTTGTGGGAATTTCCTACGGAGCTGGACTTCGGCCGAAAGCTCCGGCCGGACTGCGGGTTTTTCTTTTCCACCCCGGCGGAAATGACGGCGTTCGCAGCCTCCAGACCCATGGTCTTCTTTTTTCTCAAAAAGCAGAATTATCCCGGGCTTAAGGAGGGTCTGCCGGGGAAATTTGAGCCCCTGGCGGATTGGAAGGATTGTATTTTGGCGGCCTATACCGGAAAATAAACCTAGCAAGAAAATGGCAATCCGTTAAAAAATCATGCCGCGCCTTTTGTCTCGGTATCTGCTTCTGGAGGTTCTGCACCCCTTTGCCGTAAGCCTTATGGGTTTCACCAGCATTGTCTTTTCCGGCAGGATAATGCGCCTGACCGAAATGATGGTGGTGAAAGGCGTGGGACTGACGGAGATTTTTAAGGCCTGCCTTTATCTGCTCCCGTACCTTCTGGTCTTTACCTTGCCCATGGCCGCCACCGTGGGGATAATCCTGGCGTTGATCCGGCTGAGTGTGGATCACGAGATCATCGCCCTAAAGGTTTCCGGTCTGAGCTTTGGCCAGCTTTTCCGGCCGGTTTTGTGGTTTTCCCTGGCCATCAGCCTGGCTACCCTGATATTGACGGTTTACGGGGCCCCCTGGGCCCGCCGCCAGACTCAGGAGCTGTTGTCAGAGGTGGTGAAGCGTCGGGCAGACCTGGGCATTCAGGAGCAGATCTTTAATAACGATTTTCCCGGCCTGATGATCTATGTCCATCGGGTGGCCGGGGCCAGCGGTGATCTGGAGGGCGTCTTTGTTTACGACAAACGGGAGCAGAACAATCCCCACACGGTGTATGCGCGGCGCGGGAAACTGCATTACAGCCAAACCCAGGAAACCCTGGTGCTCGACCTCAACGAAGGGCTGGTGATACACTGGAGCCCGGATGCCAATCGCCAGCAAACCGTGGAATTTAAGTCCTATCAGTTGCCCCTCCGTCTGTTTGACCTTCAACAAAAGGAAAGCCGTTCGGAAAAGGAGATGACCCTGACCCAGCTAAGCCAGGCAATAGCTGAAACGCCGCCCCATTCGGAGCGCCACAATCGGCTCCTGGTGGAAATAAACCAGCGCTTTGCGATGCCCTTCGGAGCCTTTCTCCTCTGCCTGCTGGCCATGCCCCTAGGCATGAGCCCTCAACAGCATGGCCGGGTGTGGGGGCTGATCATGGGCCTTACCATTTTTCTTGTTTACTATGTGATTTTTACGGCTTCCTGGCGCCTGGCAGTGCACGGTCAGGTCAATCCGGCCCTGGCTCCGTGGCTGTCTGATCTCCTGTTTATCGGGTTGGCCGTTTATTTCTGGCGCCGCACTATCCGGGAGCTGCCCCTGGTGACCATGCCCCGAAGGGTACAGGGATGGCCTTTCCTCAGGAAAAAATTTTAACCCGGTTTCGGCACCCAACCCTGATCCACCCTTCCCGCCACGGCCCGGCTTTCCGGGCCCGTTCTCTGCTGTAAGACAAAGGCCCCTTGCGGAGGGTGGTTTTTAATGTAAAATTTATAAATTCATGATTTTTAAGGTACGGAAGACATGGCAAACCAAACAAACCTATCCCCGCAAAAGACCCGGTGGCCGGAAGGAGACTGGTTCCTGGACCATGGCAGCCCGGCGGACCTCATCGCTTACGAAAAAAAGGAGGTCATTGTCCGGGGACGGACCAAATTTCAGGAATACGAGATTTTCCAGAGTTCCCTGTATGGACGGGTCCTGGTCCTCGACGGCCGGCTGCAGTCAGCCGAAAAAGATGAAGCCATTTACCATGAAGCCATGGTGCACCCGGCGATGGTGGCCCATCCCGAGCCCCGCACGGTGTTGATATTGGGCGGCGGGGAAGGCGCCACTTTGCGGGAAGTGCTGCGGCACCGCAGCGTCGCCCGGGCGGTGATGGTGGACATAGATGAGGAATTGGTGCAGCTGTGTGAAACGTGGCTGCCTTCCCATCACCGGGGGGCCTTTCACGACCCGCGGGCCGAGTTGGTGTTTGCGGACGGCCGCGCCTGGCTGGAAAAACAACCGGACGGGTCCTTTGACGTGATCTTGCTGGATTTGCCCGAGCCCTTGGAGCTGGGTCCGGCCCTGAAGCTCTTCACCCGGGAAATGTACGAGCTGGTGTGCCGGAAGCTGACCCCTCAGGGAGTGATGGCGGTGCAGTCGGGCTCCGCCGGAATTCATGGGCGCATGATGCCGGACATCAATTGCACCCTGCGGGCCGTTTTTCCCCGGGTGGTGGCATATACGGCCTTTGTCCCCAGCTTTATGGACCTTTACGGCTTCCATGTGGCCGGCGGGGAGTCCTTCCAGTGGCCGCTGCCCGCCGAAGTGGCCGGGCGTCTGCAAGCCCGGGGACTCTACACATTTCAGTGGTTTGGAGTGGACTTTTCCGCCTGCTTGCCCAGGTTGCCGGTCTATCTTCAGAACCGTCTGGAAAAGGAGGGAAGGTTACTGACCGACGCGGAGCCCTTCGGCCCCAAGCCGGGGGAACGGGCCTTTTTTTGAGCCTGGGCCGCCATCTCCGGACGCCGGCTTCAGGGGCAAACCATCGGTGATTTGCCATTTTTTCGGAAATTTGTTCTTTTAAAGAAAAGCGGAAAGCTGAAACTTATTATTCAGGAGGCAGATTTTAGGCAATATGAGTGGTAGAAGAGTGGGCGTTTATGTGGACTCCATGAACATTATGCGCAACGGCGGCTATGGCATGCGCTATGAGGTAATCCGCCGCTTTGCCCAGGCCAACGGGGATGAGGTGATCCGTCTCAATGCCTATGTGGCCATTGATGAAGAAAGGGCGGTTTCTGACCCGGCCTACAAGAACACCCTGAATTTTATCCTCACCCTCAGGGACTTGGGCTTTAAAGTGATAGAAAAACCCATCCGCTGGTATACCGATGATTCCGGGCGCACCTACGGCAAAGCCAACCTGGACATGGACATGGCTCTGGATATCATTTCCCAGTCCGATCGCCTGGATCTCTTGTATCTATTCACCGGGGACGGCGATTTTTGCAGCGTAGTGACCATGGTGCAGAACAAAGGCTGTCGGGTGGAGCTGGTGGCCTTCGCCAACGTTTCCTCCCGTCTGCGCCGGGAAGTAGATCTGTTCATTCCCGGATACCTGGTGCCGGGTCTGTTGCCCACCGCCCCCCCCTATGCCGGCGCACCGCCCTGGGGTGAACCGGGAAGCCGGGTGCGGGGTGTGTGCACCAAATATTTTCTGGACCGATCTTATGGCTTTTTCCGGTTCATCCGGGACTTTGGCAAACTCTGGGTAACTGACACCCGGCTGGAGGAATCTCCCTACACCTCGGTGTTCTTTCTGGAAAAAGACCTCCCTCACGGAGTGCCCCCCGAAAACCTGCCCAGTCGGGACTACATTTTTGAGTTTACCTTGAACGAAGGCGAAAAGGGTTTTGTGGCTTCGGATATTGATCTGGTTTACCGCTATTAGGGGAAGCGGCCGGGAACGGGAAAAGAGTCAGGAATAACTACGGGGGAGAGATGGGTCAAGCGATACGCGTGCTTTTTGTGGTATCTGAAGCAGTCCCCTATGCCAAGACCGGGGGGCTGGCGGATGTGGCCGGCACCCTGCCTTATGCCCTGAAGGAACTGGGGGTGGAAGTCAAAGTCCTGATGCCTTATTACGGGCAGATCAAACAGAAAGCTCTTCCGGTCACCGCCGCGGCCGAAAACCTGGTAGCCACCGTCGGCCCCCTCGGTCTGGAGTTCGATGTCCTGACCCCGGCCGCAAACGAAGCTCCTTTCTATTTTGTGGAACGGGATGAATTCTATGAGCGGAGCCAGCTTTACGGCACTCCCCGGGGAGATTACTTTGACAATCTGGAGCGTTTCGCCTTTTTGTGCTCTACGGTTCTGCCTTTCTGCCAGGCCATGTCCTTTAAACCCGATGTCCTCCACTGCCATGACTGGCAGGCGGCCTTGGCCCCGGTCTATCTGAAGCACCGCTGGGTGGGGGAAAGCATTCTTGCCGGCACCAAAAGCCTCCTCACCATTCACAATCTGGCTTACCAGGGGCTTTTCCCCAAAGAGCGGTTTCCCTCCACCGGTCTGGACTGGTCCCTCTTTTCCATCAATGGCCTGGAATTCTACGGCAAGGTCAACCTTTTGAAGGGCGGCATTGTTTTTGCGGATGCGATCAGCACCGTCAGCCGGGGCTACAGCAAGGAGATCCAGACTCCGGAGTTCGGCTACGGCCTGGACGGAGTACTGCGTACCCGGGCCAAGGTCATATTCGGCATCCTCAACGGGGTGGACTACCGGGACTGGGACCCGGCCACCGACCCTTTGATCGCCGCCAACTACAGCCCCGCGGACCTCAGGGGCAAGGCCAAGAACAAGCAGGCCCTGATGGAAGCCTTCAGCCTGGACAAGAAACTGGCCAAACAGCCCCTTCTCGGCATCATCTCCCGGCTGGCGGACCAAAAGGGCTTTGATCTGGTGGCCCAGGTGCTGCCGGAACTCATGGCCCGGAACATCCCGATGGTCATCTTGGGCACGGGTGATGAAAAATACCAGCGCTGGCTGGCGGAAGTGGCCCCCAAGTATACCGGCAAGCTGGGGGTCAAGATCGCCTTCGATAACCGGCTGGCCCATCTTATCGAGGCGGGGGCGGACATGTTTCTCATGCCCTCCCGCTATGAACCGTGTGGGTTGAACCAGATGTATTCCATGAAGTATGGCACAGTGCCGGTGGTCCGGGCCACCGGCGGCCTTCTGGACACCGTGGCGCCCGTGGACCCCAAAAAAGGCACAGGCACCGGCTTCCTCTTCCAGGAATACAGCGCCGAAGCCTTCATCAAGGCCTTGAATAAAGCCATCGAGGCGTATCAGGACAAAAAGCTCTGGAAGAAGATCATGCTGAACGGCATGGCTCAGGACTTCTCCTGGCAGGCTTCGGCCAAGGCCTACCTGAATCTTTATGAACGGCTGGTATCCGGGGAAATCAAGGATGGCTGAAATCCAAGGCGGTGGGAGCCGCGGGCTTCCCCTCCCGTTATTTTTCCCGGAAGCCTTCGGAAACAGCCCAGCCCTAACTTCCAAAACGCCTCAGTCTTAGCGAATTCGTCACCACGCTGACGGAGGACAGGGCCATGGCTATGGCGGCCACTTCAGGGGAGAGCCAACCCCGGGCGGCAATGGGAAGGGCCACCACATTGTAGCAGAAGGCCCAGAAGAGATTCTGGCGGATAATCCGCATCATGTGCCGGGAGAGACGGATGGCTTGGGGGACCAGGGAAAGGTCATCCCGGATTAGGGTAATATCCGCGGCCTCCAACGCCACATCAGCGCCGGTGCCCAGGGCTACCCCCACATCGGCCTGGGCCAACGCCGGGGCGTCGTTGATGCCGTCGCCCACCATGGCCACCACTTCCCCCCGGTGCTGCAGGTCAGCAATAACCCGGGCCTTGTCCGCCGGAAGCACTTCGGCAATAACCCGCCGGATGTCCACCTTTTGGGCCACCGCCTCCGCCGTCCGGCGGTTGTCGCCGGAGAGCAGCCGGACCGCAAGACCCATGGCCCGCAGGGCCTGCACCGCCTCCAAAGCCCCGGGCTTGACCGTGTCCGCCACGGCGATCATGCCCTTGGCGTAGCCCTCCACGGCCAGAAACATGGCGGTCTTGCCTTCATGAGCCATCTGCTCCTGATAGCGCTCCAGGTCAATATGAGGCACGCCCAGTTTCTTCATGAAGGTGAGGTTGCCCAGAGCCACTGGCAAGTCATCAATGCGCCCTTTAACCCCCAGGCCCGGCTCCGCCTGGAAATCCGTCACCGGCGGCAGACGCAGTTCTTTCTCGGCGGCGTGACGGGTAATGGCCTCGGCCAGGGGGTGTTCGGACTTTTCCTCCAGAGCTGCGGCCCAGGCCAACACCTGGCTTTCCTGCCAGCCTTCCCAGGCCCTGACGTCCGTGACCCGGGGCTTGCCGGTGGTCAAGGTGCCGGTCTTGTCAAACACCACGGTGGTCAAGCGGCTGGCCCGCTCCAAAGGTTCGCCTCCCCGGATCAGGATACCCAATTCGGCGCCTCGGCCGGAGCCCACCATGACCGCCGTGGGGGTGGCCAAGCCCATGGCGCAAGGGCAGGCGATGATCAGAACCGCCACCATGTGGATGACCGCCCGGTTGAGGGCCGGCGGTGGCCCCCATTCCAGCCAGGCCCAGAAAGTAAGGGCGGCCAGGACTATGACCACCGGGACAAAGATGCCGGCCACCCGGTCCGCCAGCCGCTGGATGGGGGGCTTGCCGGTCTGGGCTTCTTCCACCAGGCGGATGATCTGGGAGAGAACCATATCCTGGCCCACCCGGGTGGCCCGGAAGATCAGGAAACCCCGCTGATTGAGGGTAGCACCCCAGACTTCGTCTCCGGGTTTTTTGGCCACGGGCAGGCTTTCGCCCGTGAGCATGGATTCATCCACGCTGCTGACCCCTTCCACCACCACGCCGTCCACCGGGATTTTTTCCCCCGGCCGGACCACCAGGAGATCGCCCACTGCCACCTGGGCCAACGGCACCTCTTCTTCGCGCTCCCCCCGGCGTATCCGGGCAATGGGCGGCGCCAGGGCCAGCAACCGGCGGATGGCCTCGGAGGCCCGGCCCCGGGAGCGGGCCTCGAGCCAGCGTCCCAGCAGGATGACAGTGATGATCATGGCGGTGGTGTCAAAATAGACCGCCATTTTCTGACCGAAGGCGGCCACCGCGCCCGGGAATAAAGTGACCCACCCGGAATAGACGTAGGCCGCCGACGTCCCCAAGGCGACCAGCGAATCCATATTGGCGGACCGATGCCAGGCCGCCCGGAGGGCCCCGGTGAAGAAGGGCGCGCCGGAATAAAACAACACCGGAGTGGTTAACACCAAAAGCAACGGATGGAGGGTTCGGGTCGGGAGCCCCAGAGAGGCCGGAAGCGAGGGAACCATGGAAAGGGCCAAAACCGGCAGGCTCAAGGCCAAGGCGATAAGAAAGCGCCGGCGGGACGCTTTGATCTCCTTTTCCGGGGCGGGCGCGGCGGGACGCTCTCCGATACGTCCCCAACTTTCCACCCCGTAGCCGGCCCGGGTCACCGAATCCATCAGGTCTTTCAGGGTGGCCTGTTCAGGGTTATATCGGACCAAGGCCTGCCGGGTGGCCAGATTGACCCAAGCTTCGCGCACCCCCGGCACGGTCTTAAGGGCCTGCTCCACCCGGGCCACGCAGGCCGCGCAGTGCAATCCGGTCAGGGTCAGGGAAACTTCTGCCTGCTTTGGGGGCATAGTCCTACCCTGTTTTTTTCTGCAAAATTTTCCAGGGAAACTAACAGATTAAATGCATAAAGGCAATTTGTTTCTCTCAACGAAAAAAAGCAGGCGAACTTGCCTCGGTTCGCAAATGCTGATAGATTAAGGCCATGGGGAAGCTTGACAAAATTTTCGGGGACAAAAAGACCCGCCTGTGGTATTGGCTGGCCTTGCCGGTTCTGGCAGCCCTGTTGGTTTGGTGGGGCGCCAAAAGTCTGGATTTCGACGATCCCTGGATCAGTCTGCCGGATCAGGTCACGGTACTGGGGGACAAAACCGACCTTGTGGTCCGGGTCGGGGATGCCAAAAGCGGCCTCCGGGAGCTACGGGTCACCGTAAGACAGGATGATCAGGAAAAGGTGGCCTTGAACCGCACCTTTCCACCGGGAGGGGAGCCCGGGACGGAAGAGGAAATTCCGGTCACCCTGGAGGCCAAAGCGCTGGGCCTGAAAGAAGGACAAGGGACGCTCACGGTTTCGGTCCGGGACAGTTCCTGGCGCAACTGGTTCCGGGGCCGCAGCCGGGTCGTGACCAAAGAGGTGCTCATTGACCTGGTGCCCGTTCACCTGACCTTTCTGTCCGTCAATCATCTGCTGCATTACGGCGGTACCGGGCTGATTCTCTATCACCTCAACAAAGAGGTGAAAGAAAGCGGGGTGGTGGTGGACGGGCATCTGTACCGGGGGTTCCCAAACCCCAAGGGCAACCCGGGCGATTACCTGGTCCTCTTCCCCATTCCCCGGGAGCCCGCCGGTCTCCAGCAGGTGGAGCTGGTGGCGCGGCCCCGGTGGGGTCAGGAGGTGAAGCGGCAAATTCCCCTGAACCTCACCCCTCGCCGCTGGCGCCTGGATAACATGAAGCTTTCCGAAGATTTTTTGCGACGGGTGGCGGCCAGCTTTGCCGTCAGCGGCGACCCGTTGCAGGCTTACCTGGCCATCAACCGGGATATGCGGCGCGCCAATCATGACCAACTTCGGGAAATCTGCCGGCAAAGCCACCCGGAACCGCTCTGGGACAGGGCCTTCCTTCGGTTTCTGGGCAAACCCATGGCCCGGTACGGCGACAAGCGCACCTATCTTTATGAAGGCAAGACCGTGGACCACCAGGTGCATATGGGCGAGGACCTGGCTTCCCTGGAGCGGAGCCCGGTGCCTGCGGCCAACCACGGGGTGGTGGTATGGGCTGAACCGCTGGGAATTTATGGCCAGACGGTGATTCTGGACCATGGCCTGGGAGTGTTCTCCATGTACAGCCACCTGAGTCAGATAGAGGTGAAGAAAGGAGACCGGGTGGAGAAGGGGAAGCCTTTGGGCCGTACCGGGGCCACCGGATTGGCGGGGGGCGACCACCTCCACTTCTCCATGCTCATTCAGGGGGAATTTGTGGATCCTCGGGAGTGGTGGGACCCGCACTGGCACAAGGACCAGGTGCAGGGGCTGCTCATGGCCCAGGCACGCAGCGCGGAAGGGACGGCCGCAAGCAGCCGGGCGCCCAGGGCCAAAAGTATGGGCAAGAAATTAAAAGCCCAGCCCAGAAAAGGAAAGGAACGCCGACAGTAGCCCGCCCTTGCCCTTGTCCGGTTTTATGTTTAGTTTATAAAACAAAAGGACGATTACGGCACAGGAGCATAATCATCAAGGAGGCCCGTTGCCATACATGAAAGCCAAAATTCCCACTATCCTCAAGATCAACCCGGAAAATCCCCCGGAGCGGCTGCTGCGCCAGGTGGTGGCGGCCCTGGAAGCCGGAGAGCTCATCGGCTACCCCACCGACACGGGCTATGCCTTGGGCTGCGACCTTTACAACACCAAAGGCATCGCCAGACTCTACCAGATCAAGCGGCGGCCTCTGTCCAAGCCGTTCAGCTTCATCTGTGCGGATCTGAAAAACATCAGCGAATACGCCCGGGTAGGGAACTATGCCTACAAGACCATGAAGCGGCTGCTGCCCGGTCCTTATACGTTCATCCTGGAGGCTTCCCGGCAAGTGCCCAAGATCTTGCAGACCAGACGGAATACCGTGGGCATCCGGGTGCCGAATCACCCCATTGCCTTGGGTCTGATCCGGCTTCTGGGCCACCCCATCATTTCCACCGGGGCCAACCTGGCCGGCAGCCTGGCGGAAAGCGACCCTTACAATATTGCCGAGATGTTTAAAGGACAGCTGGCCCTCGTTATCGACGCGGGCATTATCCTGCCGGCGCCCAGCAGCGTCATTTCTTTGATTGACGATGTGCCGGAAGTGATCCGGGCAGGGCAGGGGGACGTGAGCGCTTTTGCCTAAGTAGGAAAAGGACCAGAAATCCCCCACCACGGAGACCCAAAGCCCCCGGAGTTACCGGTTTCTTTCGGTAGGTCTGCGGGCTGAGGCCCTATCTGAACCATGGAGGCAGGAAGGCCGGTTCAGGATAGGGCAGGGCGAGGTTGGTCAGGCTTTCCTGGACATCCTGGCCCAAGAGAAAACTTAACAGAGAACGCCGCTTTTCCGGGAAGACGGTTTCCACCTTGCCGACGATGCCTCCCAGGCGACCGGCCTTTTCCACGGCGTCCTCAAAATTGCCCAGCTCATCCACCAGCCCCAGTTCTTTGGCTGATTGGCCGGTGTAAACCCGGCCATCCGCCAGTTTTTTCACCTTTTCCAGGGGAAGTTTGCGGTTGCGGGCGATATCGGCGATGAACTGCTGGTGGATGTCATTCAAAAGGGTCTGCAACACGGCCCGTTCTTCCGGCGTCATGTGGCGAAAGGGTGAACCCAAGTCTTTCAGTTCCCCGGCCTGCAGGGTTTGGAAGTCAATTCCCAGCTTCTTGACGAGTTCCTCCACATTGGCCAGTCGCATAATCACCCCGATGCTGCCGGTGGCCGTGCCGGGATTGGACATAATCAGGTCAGCGGCGCAGGCCACATAGTAACCGCCTGAAGCCGCCACGGTTCCCAGGGAGGCCACCACCTTCTTCTGTTTGCGGACCTTTTCAATTTCCCGCATAATTTCCTGGGAAGGGCCTACTGCTCCCCCCGGGGAGTCAATCCGGACCACAATGGCCTTGATGTGTTTTTCTTCGCTGAACTTGCGCAGATTTTTCAGGACAGGAAGTGACTTGGTAATCAACCCGTTTATTTCGATCACGCCCACCTTGTCTTTGCTGGCCCAGAAAGTGGAATCCTTCTTCCACCAGGTCAGGGTGATAAGGGAAAGGCCCACCAGGAACACCAGCACCAGAGCCGCAATCAGGCAGGAAGAAAGAAGGGGGCGTTTCTTTTCCATTTTCCGGCCGCCTTATTTATGACCCAGTTTCCGCAGTTCGCTTTCCTCCAAGGTTTCCCGGAGGATCTCCCCCAAGTTGGAGGTGGCCTCCTGGGAAGGTTTCAGATAATCCCGATAAGAACGCTGTTCCTCTTCGGCCTCCAGCCGGCGAATGGAAAGGCCGATGCGGCGCTCCTGCGGGGAGCTGTGAATCACCTTGGCCCTAATGACGTCGCCCACTTTGAGGGCGGCCATTTTTTCCTTATCCCGGCTTAATTCGGAGATATGCACCAACCCCTCGATGCCTTCCTCAATTTCCACAAACAGGCCGAAATCAGTGATGTTGGTGATGGGCCCCGAAACGGTGGATCCCACAGGAAAGCGCTTGTCAATGGTTTCCCAGGGATTAGGGACCAGTTCTTTGATACTCAGGGAAAACCGTTCATTTTCCTTGTCAATCTGCAGAACCTTGGCCTGCACCGTCTGACCTTTCTTATACACTTCGGAAGGGTGCTTGAAGCGTTTGGTCCAGGAGATGTCCGAAATGTGGACCAGGCCATCGATGCCTTCATCAATGCCGATGAAGATGCCGAAGTCCGTAATGTTTTTGATTTTTCCCTCGATGACGGAACCTACCGGGTATTTTTCGCCGATCACTTCCCAGGGATTGGGTTCCACCTGTTTGAGACTCAAGGAGATGCGCTTGCGCTCCGGCTCCACTTCCAGAACCACCACTTCCACGATATCCCCGGCACTGAGGATCTGGTTGGGATGCCGGATTTTGCGGGTCCAGGACATTTCCGAGATGTGAATCAGGCCTTCCACTCCCGGTTCCAGTTCCACAAAGGCGCCGTAGTCGGTGAGGCTTACCACCTTGCCGGTGACCCGGGCGCCGATGGGGTATTTTTCCTTCACCAAGGTCCAGGGGTCGGGCTGAAGTTGTTTGAGGCCCAGGGAGATGCGCTCCTTCTCCCGGTCGAAGCTCAGGACCTTGACCGTGATGGTTTGCCCCACCTTGAAAAGGTCAGAAGGGTGGCGGATGCGGCCATAGGAAAGGTCGGTGATGTGCAGGAGACCGTCCAACCCGCCTAGATCCACGAATACGCCATAATCGGTGATATTTTTCACCACGCCTTCCACCACCTTGCCTTCCTCCAGGGTGGCAAGCAATGTAGCCTTGGCTTCGTTCTTGACCTTCTCCAGCAAGGTCCGGCGGGACAGTACCACATTGCGGCGCTTGCGGTTGAACTTGAGCACGTTGAAGGTGAACCGCTGCCCGATATAGCTGTCCGGATTGCGCACCGGGGCCAGGTCCACTTGGGAGCCGGGCAAAAAGGCCAGGATCCCTCCCAAATCCACGGATAAGCCGCCTTTGACCTTGGCGACGATCTCGCCTTCCACCACGCCATCGTTGTGATAGGCGTAACTGATTTCTTCCCAGATCTTTATCCGGGAGGCTTTATTCTTGGAAAGCAACAGCGGGCCTTCTTCATCTTCCCGGCTTTCCAGCAGGGCCTCCACCTGGTCGCCCACCTGGGCGGTAATTTGGCCATCCGGGGTGGTGAACTCCGCGATCGGTATCTGGCCTTCGCTCTTGTATCCGATGTCCACCATGACATAGTCCTTGGTGAGCGATACAATGCGGCCTTTTACTACTTCCCCTTCCTGCACCCGGCGCAGGCTCTCCTCATAGAGTTCGGACATCTGCTTGAGGTCTGCTTCTTCCGGGGCGGCCTCAGGGGCTTCGGGAGCCTCCGCCGCGGCGGCCGCAAGGCTCCCGGTCTGAGCCCCGGCGGCCCCAATCTCCCCGGCATCCGGGGGTGAAGCCCCGGTTTCGGACGCCATGGCCTGGGTCTCCTCAGCTTCAGGGGCAGGCGGAGCCTCTGCTCCTTCCTCCGAGGACGGGTTTTTTAGCTCTTCGGCTGAGCTGTGAGTAAGTTGGTCATCTTTTTCCAAAAAATCCATGTAAAGTTATCCCCCTCATCCAGGATTGCATTAAGTATTATAAAGCAAAATAAAATATTAGCTATTTTTTCCAGCCAAGGCGCCCCTTATCACGGTTAAACAACGGTTGACCACCTCTTCCGGGGTCAGGCCGGTGGTGTCCAGGCTTATGGCGCCTTTCGGCGCCACGAGGGGCGAGGCAGTCCGGGTTTCGTCCTGCCTGTCCCGGGCGGCCAGCTCGGTCATCGTTTCTTGCAGATCCACTGCCACCTGTTCCTTTTGCCACTCCTGGCGACGGCGGGCAGCCCGGACAGCCAAATCCGCCGTCAGGAAGAATTTTACTTCCGCGGCAGGAAAGACCACGCTGCCCATATCCCGGCCTTCGGCCACCACCCCGCCGTTTCGGGCCAGGGAACGCAGGCGTTCTGTCACCCAGCGGCGAACCCGGGGGACAGCCGCCACCCGGGAGGCCTCCCGGCTCACCTCAGGAGTGCGCAGCTCCTGAGTGATTTCCCGGCCGTGGATGAACAGGTGGAAACCTGTCTCATCCGAGACAATCCGAGGCTTAAAGTCCTTCAGGAACGCGGACAGGGCCTGGGGGTCCTGCAGGTCCAGACGCTGCTTCAAGGCCTGCCAGGCCACGGCCCGGTAAAGCGCGCCGCTGTCCAGGTACAAATATCCCAGAGCCCGGGCCAAGCTTCGGGCCACCGTGCTCTTTCCGGCTCCGGCGGGCCCGTCTATGGTTATGATATGACGCCGCCCCACTGGACGCCTACAACCCCAACACCTTTTTAAGCGTCTTCAGGAAGCGCTCGTTTTCTTCCGGCCGCCCCACGTTGACTCGGATGCACTCCGGGAAACCATAGGCATCCATGGCCCGCACGATGACGCCCTCCTTAAGCATGGCTTGGTAGACTTCCTGTCCCGGCCGCGGTACGCCGATCAGAATAAAATTGGCCTGGGAGGGCACATATTCAAGCCCCAGACGGGACAATTCCCGGCAAAGAAAAGCGCGGCCCTCGCTCACCAACTTCCGGGTGCGCTGCAGAAACTCCCCGTCTTTAAGGGCGGCCCGGGCTCCGGCCTGGGCCAGCCGGTTGACATTGAAGGGGAGCCGCAACCGGTTTATGAAGTCCATAAGTTCGCTGGGACCATAACCGTAGCCGACCCGCAGCCCCGCCAGGCCGTAAGCCTTGGAAAAAGTGCGGAGGCCCACCAGGAGGCGATCCTCCGCCAGGTAGTCCAAGCCTTGGGGGACTTCCGGGTCGTCGGCAAATTCAATGTAGGCTTCGTCCAGAACCACAGTAACCGTGGGCGGGAGGGCGGCCAGAAAGGCCTCCCATTCGTCCCGATGAAAAACCGTGCCGGTGGGGTTGTTGGGGTTGTTCAAAAGGATGACTTTGGTTTTGGGAGTGACCGCCTGCGCCACCGCCGGCAAATCAAGACGCTTGTTTTTAAGAGGAACGGGCCGGTATACGCCCCCCCCGGCCTGGGTCAACAGGCCGTACATGAGAAAGGTGTGGGCGGCGCTCACCACCTCGTCGCCGGGGGATACCAGCGTCCGGATCAAAAGATCCAAAATCTCGTCAGAGCCGTTCCCCAGGACCAACTGCTCCGGTTTGACGTTCAGATGCCGGCTCAATTCCTCTTTCAAGTAATAAGCGTGGCTGTCGGGATAGCGGTGCAGGTTCGGGAGTTCCGCCTGAATGGCGGCCAGGGCCAGGGGCGAAGGCCCCAAAGGGTTTTCGTTGGAGGCCAGTTTGATGGCATCGGTGAGACCCAGTTCCCGGGTAAGCTCTTCCAGCGGTTTCCCCGCTTGGTAGGGGGTAAGTCGAGAGAGATGGGGCTGAATCAGAGAGGTTATGCCGACCGCCGTCTGCGCCATAAAAATATCATCGGGTTCGGGGAAAAGGCCGAGTAGCCTTGGAGGTGAACGGAACCGTAAAGTTGTACGGACAATTCAGAAATGTTAACGCCAGACGTTTAAGGCGTGAGGCCCACTGCCACTTAAGCCGGATAGGGCCGCTCCTTTTCCCTTATTTTTTGGTTGTTTTAAGCAGTTATGCTTAGTTGATCACACCCTCAGGAGATTGTGCCATAACCATCATTATTTTTACCGTAAATTGCCCGAAAATGCAAGATATTTTGGAACCGCCCCAGCCGCCGGCATTTCTTGTTTGCAAACCGCGCCGGGGTCCCCGGGCTTACCCCGCGGGTTTATTTGGCACCGCGGCCGGGTCCCTGTCTCCGGATGATGCGGGCGTCCACCGCAAAGCAACCTTGCGGGGTGGCCACCAGCGGGTTTATGTCGAGCTCCTGAAGGTCCGGTTGCTCCGCGGCCAGGCGGGACAGCCCCACCAAGGCCTGGGCCACCGCCTCCACGTCCACCGGAGGTTCGCCCCGGAAACCGGTGAGCAGTTTATAGGATTTCAGCCGGGTCAGCAAGAGGCGGGCTTGGACCAGGTCCACCGGGGCCAAAGTTTTGGCGATATCCTGCCAGAGTTCGGTATAACGGCCCCCCAAGCCGCATACCAACACCGGTCCGAAGATGGCATCGCGTTTGATTCCCAATAAAATTTCCCGCCCCTGCACCTGCTTTTGCACCAGGATGCCCTCCAAGACGGCTTGCGGGGTGCAGTCCCGGACCTTGGCCTGCAGGGTGAAAAAGGCCTGCCGCACGTCCTGGTCGCTGGCGAGGTGGAGGAGTACCCCGCCCATATCCGACTTATGTAGCCAATCGGGTGAAATCACCTTGAGGACTACCGGATAGCCGAATCGGCGGGCGGCCGCCACGGCCTCTTCCGGGTCCTTCACCAAAGCGCCGGGCACGGCGGGAATCCGGTACTGAGCCAGCAGATTCAGGGCTTCCTCCCCCAGAAGGATTGACTTTGACCCGGGGAACCGCGTTCGCCTTCCGGAGGCTTTAAGGGCAAGGCTTTCTGCCGGTTCATTTTGGATGCGGTGGTATTGACGCAGACGGGCCAGAGCCTGGGCGGCGCGCTCCACGGAGAAATAACAGGCTACGCCCGGCGCCTTTTCCAGGGCTTGGGCCAGCTTGTCCCGGTAATCGCCGTAAAAAACCACCACCAGAGGTTTGCCATAATGCTGCAGATTCAGGGAGGCCACAAACTCGGGGGTAACGATATTGTTTTGGTGCAAGGGAGAGGAAAGGCCCGGCAGCATGGCCATAACGCCGTCAATTTGGGGATCGGCCAAAAAGCCCAAAACGGTTTCCCGCAGCACCTTAAGGAAATCGCCGGTCTTCATGCCGATGGGCCAGAGGTCCACCGGATTGTGCAAGCGGTGCCAGTAAGGACCCAAGGGCTCCACCGCCTCCCGGATGACCCGGGGCAACGGCCCCGGACTGAGACCCACGTCGCTCAGGGCATCCAGGGCAATGATGCCCAAGGCGCCGCTGGGGGTGGCGATTCCGAGGTTGGGGCCCTTGAGGGGCGGCAGTTTCCGCAAGGCCTGGACGGTGTCCAACAGGTCCGTGGCGTCCCTGACCCGGATCACTCCGGCCCGTTCGAAGGCAGCAGAGAACACTTCGTCTTCCCCCACCAGGGAGCCGGTGTGGGAAAGGGCGGCTCGGGCGCCGGCTTCGCTGCGACCGGTCTTTAAAACCACCAGGGGCTTTTTCCGGCTGAGGCGGGCCGCCACCTCGAGAAATTCTCTGCCCTCCCTCAGGCCCTCCATGTGGAGGGCGATGACCTGAGTGGCCGAATCCGTTTCCAGATACTCCAAAAGGTCGGGGAATCCCAGGTCGCAGGCGTTGCCCAGGTCGATGGCCTTGCCCAAGGGGCCGGTGAATGACTCAAACCCCACTTGGAGCGCCCCGCTTTGGGCCACCAAGGTTACCGGGGGCGGATCCGGCACCCGGGGTACGTCTACAAAAGCGGTGGTGAAACCGGTGAAATTGTTGGTGACCCCTATAGTATTGGGGCCGACCACCCGGGCGCCGTGCCCCCGGGCCAAGGTGGCTACCTGGTCTTGCAGTTTTCTGCCCTTGTCGTCGGCGTCGGCGAAGCCCTGGGAAATTATGATAAACCGCCGGATGCCCTTGGCCAGGCAATCCTCCAGCACATGCAGCACCCGGTCCCGGGCCAGAGCGATGACTGCCAGGTCTGGAACCTCGGGAAGATCCCTTGCCCGGGGATAGGCGTGATAACCTAAAATTTCCCCGGCCTGCGGATGAACCACAAAAATCCTGCCGCGGTAGCCGAAGCGCAGCATCATCTCCAGAATGTTGTAAGTTCCGACGCCCGTCTTTCGGGAGACGCCGAAGAGCACCACAGAAGCGGGATTAAAAAACCTTTCCATAAGAAGCCAAGATATGAATTTTTTTCCAGACCGCCGGTCAAGCCCGTCCCGGGTCACCGGTGTCCCAAGGGTTCTGGTGGCATTCAGCCCGTGGCCAACATTTCCTGCAACTCCAGGGCGTTGAGGGCGGCGTAGCCGGCTTCGTCGTTATCAAAATAACAGAACACCTCTTTTCCCTGGGCGGCCCAGGTGCGGATGGCCTCGGCCCAGCCAGCCAGAGTGCGGTGGTCGTAGCTCCCCTGATAGGGGCCTTCCGGGCCATGCAGCCGGATGTAGACAAAATCGGCGGTCACCATCCGGGGAGACAGGTAACCGGCAAATTCATAAATGCAGAAAGCAACATGGTAGTCGGTAAGAATTTTGAAGGTCCGGCTATTGATCCAGCTGGGATCGCGAAATTCCAAGGCATAGCGGTACTCTTGCGGGAGAGCCGCCAGAAAAGCCTGCAACCGCTGGGGGTTAAAGGGCCAACGCGGCGGCAGCTGGAACAGGATCGGCCCGAGTTTTTCCTCCAGCGTCACGATTCTTTCCATGAACCTGGCCAGCGATTGCTCCGGGTCCTTGAGCTTCTTCATGTGCGTGATGTAACGGGAACCTTTGACGGCAAAAATGAAATTCGGCGGCACCGCGTTTTTCCAGGCCCTGAGGGTTTCCTTTTCTGGAAGCTTGTAAAAGGAATTGTTGATTTCCACGCTTTGGAACTTTTGACAATAATATTTCAGAAAGTCAGCGGAATCGAGGTTTTCCGGATAGAACGGGCCCTTCCAATGATTGTAATGCCAGCCGGAAGTGCCGATATGAAAAGGGGCTTGCCGGAGCATAAGCTATTCTTCGGCCTGGGGGGCTTTGATGGTAAGAACCGGGCAGGGAGCCAGGCGCACCACTTTCTCGGCCACTGAGCCGAAAAGAAGTCGCCCCCAGCCGGTATGCCCATGGGTGGCGATGACGATAAGATCGATTTTTTGTTCTTCGGCGGCGAGGATAATTTCCTGCGCCGGATCCCCCGGAGTCAACACCGGGTGAGCGGTCAGGCCCGGGGGAACCCGTTCGGCGATTACGGCTTTCAAGGCATTTTCCGAAGACGAGGTCAGCTCCTGCTGGTAAAGAGGAAGGTCGAAGCTCGGGACAAAAGTTGAGTCGGCCACGGGTACAGGGGAAGGCAGCGGCGGGATGACATGCATTACCCACAGTTCGGCCCCGAAGTGTTGAGCTATTTCCACGGCAATCTTAAGGGCTTCATACGAAGGTAGGCTGAAATCCGTGGGACACAAAATCTTTTTAACAGAAAGCATGGATCGACCTCTTGGGGGCAGATGGGCAGCCGATTGGCCAGACAAGCGCGGACTACCCTTGCACTCCATTTTAGCGTTAACTATCCCAGAGCCCAAGTCATTTCTGGGGCTGGGGCCAAAAATGACGCATTGCCAAAAAATCAGGGCGGGAAAGAAAAGAGGCGCCTTCCCGCTAACGGGAAGGCGCCTCGGGAATTGTGGCCTCAGCGTTTCAGACGCAATAGCAGAGGGTTGGTGGCTTGGCCGCTGGTCGAGGCGCCGGCCAAAGGAGCCGCCAGCCGCTGCAGGTAGTCGAATCGTTGGACGGCCGAAACCCTATTCACTCGGTTGAGCCCGATGAGCCGGCCCTGGAGTTCGTTGGTGGTGGCGTTAAGCGTAATCTGGGCCCGCAGGCGGGCGAGGTCTCCCACGTTGGAGACCCGGGTCAAGTCCAGGGCGCCCACATTGGCGGAGGTGATGACCCCTCGGGAGTAATAAGTGTGTCCGGTCGAAACCTGAGTCCCCGAAGGGAAGGTGTTGTCAACCTCGGCGGTGTTGGTGCCGGACAGGGTGGCCTCAAAGTTGCTCATGCCCGGGAAGGTGCCGCTACCCGTGGCCGAGGCGGAGAGGTTCTGCACTCGGAAAGGGGAAGTGGACGAGGTGGTCTCCGTCACCGTGTCGGTTTTCTGATAAAAGAAGGTACCCGGAGTGCTGGACAGAGAGAATTGTCCGCTTCCTTCTTCTCCCCCAGTATGGAAATGAACATTGAAATTAAAGGTAGCGGCGCCGCTGAGGTTAATGGAGGCAGAACCGCCGGTGGGCCAGGCGTTTAGGCGTACGCCATCGGTGGCATCGCCGGTGGCCCACACCGAACCGGAGTGATTGCCGCTGCCGTCAGCCGGACCCACGTAACCGGCCATAGCCAGCTGCGCTATCTCGGCATCCCAGGGGGCTAGGCCTTCCCCCCACCACTTGGTAATGGCAGCGCTGGAGGTGCCATAGTAATAGCCGGGGACCACCCCGTTACGGAAGCCCCAGCCACCCAGGCTGAGGGTGCCCTGGAGCGGGTCAGCGGGGTTCGGGGTCATGCTGCCGGTGGCGAAGTAAGTCTGGGTGAAGGTGGTAAGGCTGGAACCCTGGGGCACCTGAACCCACAGCCCCTGGTACTGTTCGCCCAGACTGCTGCCCATGTTCTGGGCCACGGTGACGCCAGTGGACGGATAATAAAACACGGGGCCGCCCGTAACCGGGTTGCCGCCGCCGGTGACGGATGCAGTGGTGGTTTGGGCTCCGGTCCAGATGCTGCCCTTTGGGCTCATCACGCCCTCAGTGGTCAGGGTAAGGGTGCCATTGTTCTGGCTCGGCTGGCCATTCCCCGCCGGGTTGCCCCACAAGCCAATGGTCTCCGTGCTGTGCAGGTTGATGAAGCTGCCGCGATAGGTGCCGGCCCCGGGTCCGCTGCTACGGTTCACTGTAGCTTCCGCTGTGCTATAGGTGATGGAGTCGTTGTAAGGGGCATAGGAGGTCTGGGCAAAGCTGGCCGGCGCGGTGGTGGTCTGGGTGAAATACGTCCCCGGCGTCTGTACGAGCCTGCCGCCGCCGTTGGCCATCAAGGTCTCCCCCTGGAAGACGGTGCCTTCATAATAAAATTTGAGTTGCCCGTCGGCCGTGATGCTGACCGGGCCGAAATAATTGAAGGATTCGCCGGTGGACAGGGTGCCGGTCCAGGTCATGCTCCCCAAAAGGGTATGTCCCAAACGGCCGCTGACGCTCCCCGACATGGTGGAAGTAAAGGTGTAATAGTTTATGGGGTTAATCAAGCTGTTGGTAAGCAGGGAGGCGTAACCGTTGATGTCCGCGGAAAAGTACCCGGCATAGACGCCGGTGCGTTGGCCCCAACCCGTGCCGGTGAAGTTGGCGAACTCGCCGGAATTCTGGACATAAATGGCACCGTTGAAGGTCTGGGAGAAGTTATAAGTCCCCACATTGGTGGCTGCCATGATCCAGGTGCCGGTTTGTTGGGCCCGGCCGGAGCTACCGTCGGCAAAGACCGCCCGGTTGATGCCGATGATATCGCCCACCAGTTCGCCGCCGGGGTAGAGGTTGGCCGAACCGGCGTATCGCTTCATGGACCAGCCGCTTAAGTTAATGGACTTGATGTCCATGGCGCCGCTCATAGAGCCACCGCCGTCATCGCTCAGGACACCCCGGATAAAGAAGGCATGGTCACCGCTTTCAAAGGCAGAAAAATCGCCGGGGATCTCCCCTCGAGTCCTTATGATATAGCTGAAATAAGGGGAGAAGTTCCCGACGGGGCCGGTGACGCGGTTGACAGTCAAAGGTCCGCCGCTCACCAGCCGTGAGTCATAGGTTCCGTTTTCCGGATCAACGACCATGTTCCCCTGGGCATAAATGTTGAAGTATTGACCGGGCCGGGTAGTGAGGGTGCTGGAAAAGGTGATAGGTGTCTGGGTGCCCGCGGGTTCCATAATATTGATATTGTTTAAGGTTATGGTGGAGTTGCCGGAGACATCGAGGCTGATGGAACCGGGGGTGTAAGCATTTGAGAACATACGCCCGAAATGGGGCATGGAACTGCCGGTATCTACAAAACCCATGGGGAAGGCGGTACCGGTGGCCGCGCCCGTGGCGGCATCGGTGACCCCGGCCAACATTATATAAGTCTGGACGTTGCCGGCTTCATTAAAGGAATCCGGACTCCCGCCGGAGATGGTGCCGGCCATGGAACCGGAATAATAAGTGGGGCTGACGCTGTCCCGGTGGCCCCAGCCCACGCTGCTCAGGGCCGTGGAGGTGAAGCCCAGGGGCCGGGCTTCGGTGCTGATGCTCCCCAAGTATTTCTGGGTGAAAGGATAGGCGTTCGGGTCAAAGGTCTGGATCCATTGACCGTATTTATTCACCCGCCGTCCGTCACCCAACAGTTCGCCGCCGTAAAGTTCGCCGTACAGGACCTGCGAACCGCTGTAGTAGAGGACCGGACCACCCAATACGGCGCTGAAGCTTTGCCCCTGGGCGTTGGTGCCGCTGAAGGTGGCGGTCATGGCCCCCGACTGGACGCCGTTTACGGGGGCGCCGATGACTCCTTCATTCACCACAGATGAAAGCGTGCCGTCATAAGTGTATTGATCCCCATAAACAAGACCTGCTCCGGCACCGGCGGGCAGTTCATAAGGAGTAAGGCGGGTCTTGTAGTTCTCAAAATGGAAACCGGCCTTAAAGGCGGCTCCGGCGGCGAAGCCTTGGCTTTGGGTACCGGTGAGGTAGGGGCTGCCGCCGACCGCGGGGGCGGTGTTTTTCACCACCAGGACGCTATATGGCGCGTCCGATACCTCTCTGTATGAGCCCCCGGAAGTCTGTTTGAAATAGGTGCCGGGGTACATCGTGGCCACGCCGTTCACCGTGGTCCCCAACGGTTGGCCGGCGGCATTGGCCCGAGTGCCCTCGTAATAAAACTCCAAATGGCCGTCGGGATATAAGGTCACCGGTCCGAAGTAGTTGTAAGTGCCGCCGTCGTGCAAGGTGCCGGTGGAGGTCATGGTGCCGGTAAGGGGCTGGCCCAGAATGCCGCTTACCGTGCCGGTCATGGTACCGGTGGCCGTGCCGTTAACCCAGGCGTTTCCAAGCCAAGTTGTGCCCGGATTCGGCAGGCGAGTGTGACTGCCGCTGGAATAATAATAGCCGTCGAAGGGGCTGCTGGTCTGGGGAACGCCGTCCACCGTATAGGAGACCATGGACCGGTAGCCCCAACCCGAAGTGTACACTTGGGCGAAGGTATAAGGTTCGGGCGAGGTGAACACGAAACTGCTAACATAGGTGGCGTTGAACTGATAGATCACCTCTCCTGACGTCGGAGGAGGCGGCGGAGGCGGCGGGGGCGGCGGCGGGGTGGCGCTGCCCGTCCCCGTCATTGAACCGGTGCTGGCGCTGGTCACGGGGGCAACTACTTCAACGGCGGCCAAGGTCAGGGACCCCGCGGCTGCGCCGCTGGTGCTTGGGGGATTGTCCGAGGCGGTGTAAAGATAAGCGTCGCTGCTGATGGTTCCGGTATCTGAAACTGAAGGTGTGTAAGGCTGGGTTCCCCCCCCAGAAGGGCCAGCATCGGCCAATCCGGCGTAGGCGGCTTCATCCTTACCTATGCCTTTGTCGGCTTCGCCAGTAAACATAAAAAATTTTTGGATGGCCTGTAAGTCCTGTTCCGTGATTTTCACTTTCACGGTGGGGGTCTGGTTGAATCCCACCCGGGTGAACTCCATGCTTTTCAGGTTCTGGACTCCGATGACTTCGGGGAAGATGTTTTTCACCTCCAGGCTGCCGTCCAGCACCGGATTGAAGATCACCGTGGTCTTAATGGCATAGATGTCGGTGGCGTTGGGCAGAAGTTGGGCGATCCATTCGGTGCCTCGCACCCCCATGACCGCGGTGTGGGACTTGAGGATAAAATCCGGCTCATCCAGCCGGTAGAGGCGGTACACCACGGTCTTCACCATACCCATGAAGACCTGGAGGATTGCCCGCCGCTTTTTGGCCTTGGGGTCGAACAGGTACTCTTCCACGGCCACCCGGCTTTCCGGGGCGATGGTCAGGGTGGTCTCGTCCACAAACTGGATCTGGGCCCGGGACCCGGATTTGGTGCGGACAATATCCCCGGGCTGCAACTCATCCTGCACCCTCGCGGCCACCGCCGGAAGCTTTCCGCCCTTGAGGACGTCAACCCGGCCTTCTACCCGGATCAGACGGCCTACCGGAGCCGCGTGGGCGCCAGCGCCCAAAAGCAAAGAGCAAAAGAAAACCGCCGCCAAGAAGAAAGGAAACCTGGGCCGTTTCATGCCTTATTGCCCTCCTGTTATGCCGGTATGGAAGGACCCTGCGTTCCCGGTCCTGGCTGAAAAGAATCTGCTTTCAAGCCAAGCTAGTCGGTTAATAATCCTTAAATTTCAGGCTCCTGCCCGTCGGTGGGATACGGCCCGAAGCCGGGGCTAATAACGCCACCCCAACTGACCGCCGATGATGTGGCGCCGGTAATCATAAATGGCAATATTGGAATCGTCCCGGACAAAGTAATAGTGGGCGTTGACCTCCAAGCCCTTCCAAACCGCATAGGTGGCTTCCACGCCCAACATCAAAAGTTGGTCCTCCCGCTTGGGGTTGACTACCAAGGGGTTACCGTTGAAAAAATTATGGACATAAGGCTGTAAGGCGAGATCCAAGAATCCTCTGACTTTGAACTTCTCCGTCAGCGGATAAAGGGCTGACAGGGTGAGGCGGTAGGTGTTGTTGTCCCAGTTGTCGCCGCTGGTGAAATCATGCTCATAGGTAAAGCGAAGTTGGAGGAATCCTTGTTGGTTTTTGAAAAAATAGTAACCGGCCAAGGAGGCAGCAATATTTCTGCCGCTGCGGTTATCTTCGGGCAAAGTGGTGGGAAACCAATAATACCGGCGCGCCAGGCGCAGGTTGCCTTCAATGGCCCATTTCGGGGTGAGGAGGTAAAGGTAGGAAGGGGTCACGGTGAAGGCGGTGTAATACTTGTCGGCTTCCACGTCGGTGTAGTTGAAGGTGAAGGGCAACCAGAAGCGGCTGTTGGCCCAAGTATACATGGGCGTCAGGCCTATGGTGTTGCTCCACATATCAAATTTGGTCAGGCGGCGGTGGAAATTTTGGTAATAGGAATATAATCCCCACAGCGCCCAGGGCCCCTGGGGGATGAAATTGTATTCAAAGTTGGCCAGCTGCGTGTAAACCAAGTCGCCCTGGCCCGAAACCAGCTGGGCCGACACCGGCTCACCGGGCTGAAGGGTGACGTTGGAGTCCCAATCAAAGCCAGCGGCGGCGTTAAAGCGAAAGCGCCGGACGTCCGGGAGGCGCATTTCCATGGCTTGGACATAGCCCTGGGCCAAAGCGGCGGTCTGGGTGCGAGGATTGAGGCTGATGGTCTCTTTCATGGCCCGCTGGGCCTCGGAGTAGCGGTTGAGAGAGGCTAGGGCCAGGGATTCCTGGAACTTGGCTTCCTGGACCAGCCTGGGGTCTTTTTGGGCTTGGCGGAAATACTCCACGGCCTGGGAGAATTTTTTCTGTTTGGCGGCGGCCATGCCCTGAAGAAAGGCGGTTTGCCCGGGGGCATAGCCGGCGGCTTGTACTGCCCGGAGGTGCGGCTCCGCCTCCTCGGGCTTGTCCAGGGCGATTAAAGTGTCCGCCAGCAACAGGCGGGCCTCCGGAAAGTTGGGCCGTAAGCGTAGGGCTTCCTCCAAATGGCGTTGGGCCTCGGGATAGCGCAGCAGGTGACGGCTCACTTTGCCCAACAAAAAAGCTTTTTCCGCCGTGCGAGGCCCCTTCTGCCAGGATTCTTTGAGCAGTGCCAACGCTTCCTCGTAATTTTCCTGATCCAGATGTTTCATCACTTGCTGCATGACGGGATCGTTGCGGGGAGTTTCAGCCAGGGCGGCGCCGGAATATGCCAGGAACCACAAGATCAGGAAGACTCTCGCAGCCATCTTGGTCTCCCGGTAGAGGAATATGAACGGACGCTACCTTAGCATAATGTTCAGGCGAAAAAAAGTTTTTTATTAAAAATATTCAGCCTGAACGCTGACATGTTCGCGTGCCTTATAATCCGCCTTGCCGAACCTGCCCAGGAAGAGAAAAATGGCAGAAAAGAGGAAGGCAAAGGTTAGGAGGTTGGCTCAGGATAGGCAAACAGGTTGGCGGATAATTAGAGTAGTAAAGAACTTTAAGAGGGGGGAGAGTCGGGAAATACCCTCTCGCCGTGAAGCCAATTTTCTATGATTCCGCGGTGGACTTGAAAAAACCAGGCGGTTGCCAGGGTGAGGTCCTGAGCGGAAACCTGGCACCCCGCTTCTTTAAGGCCCTCGACCAGACCTTGCAGGATGGACCAGACGATTTCATCGCGGTGCAGATAGTACTGATCCGGGATAAGGCTTTGGGCCTGACGAAGCGAATGCTGACAATGGCCAGCATCCAGGGAATGCATGGCCCGGCACAACAGGGGCCGCACCGGATAGATGGCACACAAGCGGTCTTTCAAAAACGGGCAAGGGAACTGCCGCCGGGCCCGGGCGACTTCCGCTTTAGTCATTCTTGCTTTTTTGGCCGCGGAAATGGCGACCTTTTTCTGCAAGCGGGCCCTCTCCGGCGAAGACCAATTCCCGATATAGTCCCAGATGGCGAAAGCTTCCAGGGGAGTCACCTCTATTTGGTTGTAGCAGCAGAAATCACAGCCGGGTCGGCAAGCTAGGGGATGGGGGAGGGGATTTTCCGTTTCAAACCGACTAATCAGAGTATCGGCCCAGTTGTAAGCCTGGCAGGCCAATTCGAGGACGAGGGCCGGGGTGGGATCAGTGGAAAAACATGTCAGAACATTACATTTCACCAAACGAACCAGGTTTTCATTGACGGGCCTGAAGGGCGTTAAGGACTTTTCCATTGGTTTTCCATTAACGTCAAGGCCATCCGCCCTATTTGGGATTGAGCGCGATGGATTTCCGCCTGTATACCAGGGTTGCCGGTCCGGGCATCGGTAAGCGCGCAAGGCGGTGATCTAACTTAAGGCTTATAATACATCAGTCCCCGGGCGAAGGGGGAGACTAATCTTTCCAGGCGGCGCTGGGCTGATTCGGGCAAGGGCTGGAAATCCCGGGCAGCGGCAGCCAGCTCCCGGACCTGGGCGGCCTCGTCGCAGCCAATGACCACTAGGCTGACAGGCTGGCTCAGGGCATAATGCACAAATTCCCGGATGGGGATGGAATCGATCTGGGTGACCAAGCCCCGAGCCAGGACCTTCATGCCGATGACTCCCAGCCCCTGGTCAAGGGCCTCCCGGGCCAAGGGAAGAAAGCTGCGGAAGTGGGGTTCCGCCGGGTTGACGGGCAGAAGCACGGTGTCAAAGTCGAATAGCTCGATAGCCCGGCGCAGGACTTCCGGGTCGTAGTGACCGGTGACCCCCACAAAGCGGGTCAAGCCCCTCTGTTTGGCCCAGTGAAAGGTTTCCAGGGCGCCGCCGGGGGCGCCCAGGGCCTCCACTTCCGCCCGGGTGCGCACATCGTGCACCTGCCACAGGTCCAGGTAGTCGGTCTGTAGAGTACGCAAGGTTACGGCTAGGTGGCGTTCGGCCTCTTGGCGGCTGCGGCCGTGGGATTTGCTGCTAAGAAAGATTTTATCCCGGTGGCCTCGTAAAGCTCGGCCTAAATATCTTTCGCTATCGGAATAAGCCCGGGCCGTTTCGAAGTAATTGATCCCGGCCTCCAGCGCGGCTTCGATTACGGCCTGAGCTTCCCGCTCATAACCGAAGGTGCGGAGCACGCCTTCCCCACCCAATCCCAGGATGGTTACGTGGCTGCCGGTCCGGCCCAAGGGCCGCTTGGGAAGAGACACGGGCCCTCCAAGTTTCAGTCCAGGCATTACGGGGCCAGGTTTAATCCCCCAGTGCCTGGCGTAAACATAAGTATGCCAAAGGCCGAAGTAAAGCCCGGCATGCTCTATCCATGTTTTTTAATTCTACTCTATCCATGTTTTTTAATTCTTGGATTTGGAGAAGGTGGTGGGGGCAATGCCGCGCCGCCCAAGGGTGAAAAAGCCCTTTCGTTTTAGCTTTTTATGCCCTGTGGTTAACGGCCGGAATCGGAACCGGTGGCCCGTTCAATTTGCTCCGGGGTCAGGCCGAAGCGGCGATCCCGCTGTTGATATTCCCACAGAGCCTTCATAAATTCCTCTTCGCGGAAGTCGGGCCACAAAGTGTCGGTGAAATAAAGCTCAGTATAAGCGGATTGCCACAGGAGAAAATTGCTCAGGCGAAACTCGCCGCTGGTACGGATAAGTAGGTCCGGGTCGGGCATGTCTGCCGTAAATAGATGGCGGGCGACGAGCTGCTGATCAATATCCGCCGGCCGGAGGCGCCCGGCTTCGACCTCCCGGGCGATGGCCTGGGCGGCCGAGACAATCTCACTCCGGGCCCCATAGCTCAAGGCCAGGGTGAGCACCATCTTGCCATTGGCCGCCGTGGCCGCGGCGGTTCTGGCCAGCTCCCGCTGCACTTCTGCCGGCAGACGGCTCAGGTTGCCGATAGCCCGAAAGGCTATCTGATTTTCCTGCATTTCCGGGAGTTCCCGGTGGAGATATCTGGTGAGCAGGGCCATCAAGGCCCGGATTTCTGGGTCGGGACGCTGCCAGTTTTCTTCGGAAAAGGCGTAAAGGGTCAGGTAAGCGATGCCCACTTTGCGGGCCTGGCGCACCACGGCCCGCACGGACTCGGCCCCGGCGCTGTGGCCCCGCACTCTCCGCAGGCCCCGGCGCTGGGCCCAACGGCCGTTGCCGTCCATGATAATGGCTACGTGCCGAGGCAGACGGCGGGCATCCAGGGGATAGCGTGATTCCAATGGGGATCCAGAGACGCTCATCAGAAGGACATGATCTCCTTTTCCTTTTCGGCGGCCAATTGGTCCACCTTCCTGATAAACTCGTCGGTGATCTTCTGAACCTCCTCCTGCGCCCGGTGGGCTTCGTCTTCGGAAAGCTGTTTTTCGTTTTTCAATTTCCGGAATTGTTCATTGGCATCGCGGCGGATGTTGCGCAGGGCCACCTTGGCCTCTTCCCCCATTTTTTTCACGGTCTTGACCAATTCTTTCCGGCGTTCGGTGGTCAACGGCGGGATGGGCAAACGGATCACCTTGCCGTCGTTAGCCGGCGTCAAACCCAGGTCGGATTTGAGGATGGCCCTTTCAATGTCCCCCAGGATGCTGGTATCCCACGGCTGGATAGTGAGCAGCCGGGGTTCGGGCGCCGCCAAAGAAGCCACCTGAGTCAGGGGCATGGTGGTCCCGTAACATTCCACTTTGATGCCTTCCAGCAGGGCCACGGAAGCCCGCCCGGTGCGCACCCGGGACAGGTCGTGGGACAGAACCTCCAGCACTTTGTTCATCCTGCGCTTGGTTTCTTCCAGAACTTCCGCTTTCATTGCTGACTCTCCACAATAGTGCCCACCTCCTGGCCCAGCAGGACCTTGGCCAAGTTGCCCCGTTCCAGGAGTTTGAAAACCACGATGGGGATGTGCTGCTCCATGGACATAGTGATCGCGGTAGAGTCCATCACCCGCAGGGAGCGTTCCAGGACTTCAAAGTAGGTCAACCGGGGAATCAGACGGGCGGCCGGATCCAGCAAGGGATCCCGGTCATAAATGCCGGCCACCTTGGTGCCCTTGAGCAGAACTTGGGCGCCGATTTCCGTGGCCCGGAGAGCCGCGGCCGTATCCGTGGTAAAATGCGGGCTACCGGTGCCCGCCGCGAAGATAACCACCCGGCCTTTTTCCAGGTGCCTGAGGGCCCGCCGGCGAATATATGGCTCTGCCACTTCATGCATGGCGATGGCGGACATGACCCGGGTGGGGATGCCTTCCCGCTCCAGGGCATTCTGCAGGGCCAGGGCGTTGATGACGGTGCCCAGCATGCCCATATGGTCGGCCACCGCCCGATCCAGTCCCATGGCCGCCGCATCCAGGCCGCGAAAGATGTTGCCGCCGCCCACCACTATCCCGATCTCCACCCTGAGGTCGACGGCCGCCTTGATTTCCTGGGCAATGGCTTTGAGGGTGTCGGGATCCAGGCCGAAAGATTTGCCCCCGGCCAGGGTCTCCCCGCTGACTTTTAAAAGGGCACGTTTATACTTGGGTCGGTCATCCGGGTTCAAAGGGTCTCCGTTCAGGCGCCGACCTGAAAGCGGGCGAACCGCTTTACCTTGGGGTCCCCGCCGGCCTTGGCGCCAACATCTTTTAATAACTGGGCCACCGTGAGGTCCGGGTTTTTGATAAATGGCTGTTCCAGCAGGCACACTTCCTTATAGAACTTCTCCAGACGGCCGACCACCATTTTCTCGATAATTTTGTCGGGCTTGCCGGATTCCCTGGCCTGGGCGGCATAAATGTCTTTTTCCCGGGCCACGGTTTCGGGATCCAGATCTTCCCGGGAAATAGCCAAAGGATTGGTAGCGGCCACCTGCATGGCCAGGTCCTTGGCCAAGGCCAGGGTGTCGGGCGAAACCGGGGCGCCGGCCAGTTCAAGGAGCACGCCGATTTTGCCGCCGTGGTGGATGTAAGCGGCTACCGGTCCGCCGTTTCCGAAGCGGACAAAGCGTCGCACCCGGATATTTTCCCCCAACTGGCCGATGATTTCATTAAGATAATCCTGAACCGTAAGTTGTGGTTTAGGCTGAAAGGGTTGGGCCAGCAGGGCCTGGACATCGGCCGGGGCAGATGCCGCGATCTGGGCCACAAGGTCATGGCCGAACTGCAGAAAAGTCGCGGTTTTGGCCACGAAGTCAGATTCACAGTTGACCTCCAGAAGTGCGCCGACAGTACCGTGGGGGTTCACATAAGCCCAGACCGCCCCTTCGCTGGTGGCCCGGTCTGCTCTTTTGGAAGCCACTGCGATGCCTTTTTGCCGGAGATAAGCGATCGCCGCCTCCACATCGCCGCCAGTTTCCTGCAAAGCCCTTTTACAGTCCATAAAACCACAATTGGTTTTATCCCGGAGCGTTTTTACCAGTTCCGCGGTGATTTCCAACGTTATCCCTCCTCAATGCGCGCCTGAATTTATAGGTTTAGGACTTATGGTTTTCAGAAACCATAAACCCAACCCGGGAAATAGGGGATCATTCTGCGGCCGCCTCTGCTTCTGCCTCTTCTGGGATTTCGGACTCAGACCCCGGTTTTTCTTCCTCCGCCGCAGGCGGGGCCTCGCCCTGGGCGGCGGCCTCCTTATCGACGAGGCCCTGGAGCCGCTCTTCCCGCAGGCGTTTGCCTTCGAGGCAGGCGTCGGCAATGCGGGAAGTCAACAGGCGGATGGCCCGGATGGCGTCATCGTTGCCCGGAATGGGATAATCAATGACGGTGGGGTCGCAGTTTGAGTCCACAATGGCCACGATGGGGATCTTCATCTTCCGGGCTTCTTTGACGGCAATTTCCTCTTTACGGGGGTCCACCACGAAAAGCAGGTCAGGCAACCGTCCCATATTTTTGATGCCCCCGAGGGCCCGCTCCAGTTTGGCGGCCTTTTTTTCCATGACCAGTACTTCCTTCTTGGGGAAACGCTTCAGGCTGCCGTCCTCTTTCATGGCCTCAAAGTTCTTGAGACGTTCGATGGAGCGGGCGATGGTCTCAAAATTGGTGAGGGTGCCGCCCAGCCAACGGTGATTGACATAAAACATCCCGCACCGGGAGGCCTCTTCTGCGATGGCGTCCATGGCCTGCTTTTTGGTGCCTACGAAAAGCACCAAACCGCCGTCGGCCACTTTTTCCACCACCGCATTATAGGCAGTTTTGAAATACTGGACGGTTTTCTGAAGATCAATAATATGAATGCCGTTTCTGGCCCCGAAGATAAATGGCTGCATCTTGGGGTTCCAACGGCGGGTCTGGTGGCCGAAGTGGACGCCGGCTTCCAGCAGCTCCTTCATGGTAACATACGACATGGTTCCTCCTGGTTTTTTCCGCCGCTCCGCGGTTTTCACTGACTGGGGGACCCCTTGCCTCAATCAGCACCAGAAAATAGGCGGAGCGTGTGAAATGGGTTTTTAAATCTATTTTTTATAACAGATAATTTTCCAATTTACAACGTCTTTTGCCAATAAGAAGCGCAAGGAACCCTAGGCTTTTCGGCCTTCAGCGGCGGGTCCCGGGAAAGCCAGGGGGCGGAGCAGCGGCGGGCCGCGCCGGCAACTCGGCGAATTCCAGCTGCATTAACCGGGGGTGCCGGACCAGGATCAGGATTGTGACCATGCCGGCGGCCAGGCTGCCCAGAGTCATGGCGCGGCCGGGACCCAGATAATGGGCCACGGTGCCATAAAGGAGACTACCCAAGGGGATGGAGCCGATGATGATGAGGCTGAACAGGCTCATGATGCGTCCCCGTAAGCTGTCCGGCACATTGAGCTGGAGCAGGCTGTTGCTGGTGGAAAGCTGGGTGACCATGCCGAAGCCCATGAAGAAGATGGCGGCCAGGGCGAGCCAGTAGGTGGTAATCAGGGACAAGGCCAGAAGGCCCGTCAAAAAGAGGGCCAAGCCGCCCATAAGGGAGGGCATGGGCGGGCGGTGGCGCACCCGACGGGCCAGGGCCAGGCCGCCGGCAAAAGCTCCCACCCCGTTCATCGCCATCAGCAGGCCGAAGCCCTGAGGACCGGCCTTCAAAACATCCCGGGCCAGCATGGGAAGGAGCACGAAATAAGAATGCCCCAGCATGGACACGGCGGTCATGAGGAAAAGAATCAGCCGCAATTCCCGGCGCTGGTGGAGAAAATCCGCCAATTCCCGCAGGGCCTGCCGGAACCCGGGACGGGGCTGGGGTGTGGCGGCGGGAAGCTCCATCCCGGCAAGGGCCAGGAGTACCGCCAGGAAACTCACGGCATTCAGGAAAAAGCAGTTGGCCATGCCCACCGCGGCGATAAGGAGGCCGGCCAGCGCAGGGCCCAGCACCCGGGTGCCGTTAAACAGCGTAGAGTTAAGGGCAATGGCGTTGGGCAGGTCGGGTTTCCCCACCAGGTCCACGATGAAGGCCTGCCGGGCCGGAATGTCGAAGGCCATGGCAGTGCCCGCCAGAAAGACCAAGGCGCACAGAGCCCAGATGGGCAGGGCCTGCCAGGCCACCAGCAGCCCCAGCACGGCGGCGAGGACCATCATGCTGCCCTGGGTGAGAAAGAGGATGTGATATTTGCTGCGATGATCGGCCACTATCCCGCCCCAAAAGGAAAAGAGCAGGATGGGCAGCGCCTGCAGGGCGCCCACCAGCCCGAGGTAAAAAGAAGAATCCGTGAGCACCAGGACCAGCCAGCTCAAGGCCACGGACTGCATCCAGGAGCCTAACAGCGAGACAGACTGCCCGGCATAGAACAGGCGAAAATTCCGGTGACGCAGGGCTGCAAAGGTTTCGAATCGCAAGGGGTTCATGATGACGGATTTACTATATCAATTCGCCCCGGGCTCAAACCGAAAAAGCACTCCCGGCTTTCTGGGGAAGCGCCCCCGCCTTTCGGGAAACCCTTGACAATTGCCGACCAGCGTTTTAAAAGTGTTACCGGGAAGGGGGACTATGATCGCCTTACGACACTTTCTGGAAGCATTGGCCACGGTTCTGAGCTGGGGGCTGGATATTTACATGTGGCTGATCATTGCCCGAGCCCTTCTCTCCTGGGTGAATCCCGACCCTTACAATCCCATTGTCCGGTTTCTTTATAATATAACGGAGCCGGTGTTGGCGCCATTCCGGCGACGGTTGCCCCTGATTTACGCCGGGCTTGACCTTTCGCCTTTGGCAGTGCTGGCCGTGATCCTTTTTCTCAAGGTCTTTTTGGTACAGACCTTGCTGGATTATGCGCGGATGATAGGCTAGAGGGGCGGATGAGGCTCCATGACCGATTATATCCGGCCCACCTGTCAGGGCTATGTGCTTTTAGTGCACGTGGTGCCGGGAGCGTCCCGGACCGAAATAGCGGGTCTGCATGGCGGTCGCCTCAGAATCAGGGTCGCCGCGCCGCCGGAAAAAGGGGCAGCTAATCAGGAGCTCCTTAAGTTTCTGGCCAGGCGTCTGGGCCTTCCCCAAAAGGCCCTGCACCTGCAAGGGGGCCAAAGCCGGGCCAAAACCGTGGTCATTCATGATCTGTCCCCGGAGACGGGAGTCAAGTTGAAAGGGCTGTTAGCCGATTCCGGTTGAAACTTTTGCCGAAGTGCGCTTTTTACTTCGGTGGCAGTACCCCCTAAGAGGCGTTTGACCTAATGTTGGCCTGAGCTGCCCCCGGTGCCGCCTTGACAAGTGAGGGCGGGATGATAACAATAAAATAAATTGGATTATTAGGCTTTTACAAGAACTTGGCAAAGTTTAAGAGGAGTTATCAAGAGGGGGATGATCGACTACTACGAACTTCTCCAGGTGCCTCAGAATGCTAGCCAGGAAGAAATCAAGTCGGCCTACCGGCAGCTGGCGCTAAAGTACCATCCGGACCGCAATCCGGGCAATAAAGAGGCGGAAGAGAAGTTCAAGCAAATATCAGAAGCCTATCAGGTGTTGTCCGATCCGGAAAAGCGCCACCTTTATGACCTGTACGGCAAGGAGGCCCTGGTTGATATGGACCTGGGCGACTTCGGAGGGTTTGAAGAAATATTCCAGGGTTTCGGGGACATTTTCGAAGACTTCTTCGGGTTTGGCCGCCGCACCCGCCGCCCTCAACGTCCGAGCCAGGGCGCCGACCTAAGGCACCGGGTGACGTTGACCCTGGAGGAAGTCACCAGGGGGGTGGAGACTGACCTGGAGCTGACCCGGCGGGTCACCTGCCGCAGATGTGCAGGCAGTGGGATGGAGGCCGGGGCCCAGCGCCAGACGTGCGCCCGTTGTCACGGTAAGGGCAAAGTGGCGGCAAACCGCGGCCTGCTCCGGGTCTTCACCACCTGTCCGGCCTGCCGGGGGGAAGGCACGGTGGTCACCGCGCCCTGCCAGGCCTGCAACGGCTTAGGGGTCGTGCGGGAAAAGAAAAGGATGCACATCCACATCCCCCCCGGGGTGGACAACGGCACCCGTCTGCGCCTGCGGGGCGAAGGCGAGGCCGGCCGTTTCGGGGGACCTCCGGGAGACCTTTACATAGAGGTACAGGTGGCGCCACACCCGGTGTTTACCCGGCAGGGCCGGAACCTGCATTACCGGGCTCCCCTTTCCTTCGTGGCCGCCGCTTTGGGAACCGAAATCGTCGTGCCCACCTTGAATGGCAAACCGGCCAAGTTATTCATTCCGCCCGGTACTCAGAACGGGACGCTTTTCAGTATCAAGGGCCAAGGCCTGCCCGACCTTAAGCATAATGACAGCCGGGGCGACCTGGTGGTGGAAGTGCAGCTCCGGACTCCCGACAACCTGACCCCCCGTCAGGCAGAGCTGCTCAAAGAATTCCTGCGGCTGGAAGGTTCCTTGGAAAACTAAGGAAAAGCCGCTCTGCCATTCCGCCATCCGCCAGAGATCCCGCCGATTTTCCGAAGGCGATTACATCGCCCGGCAGCTCCGCCCTCAGCCGAATTTCAGCTCCATCTGCTCCAGGGCCCGGATACGGTCCCGGAGGGCAGCGGCTTTTTCAAATTCCAGTCTTTTGGCCGCAGCCTGCATTTCCTTCTTCAACCGTGCCAACTCCTTATCGATATCTTCACTAAGATAAGGGGCCTGCTCTTCGGCGGCGACGGGCACGGTGACGTAGTCCGCTTCATAAACCGAAGCCAGAATGTCTTTAATGCGGCTTTTGATGGTTTCCGGCGTGATGCCGTTCTTCCGGTTATATTCTTCCTGGATGCGGCGGCGGCGGTTGGTTTCCTCAATGGCTGCCTGCATGGATGGCGTGATCGTGTCGGCATAGAAGATGACTTCGCCATGGATGTTGCGGGAGGCCCGGCCGATGGTTTGGATGAGGCTGCGCTCGGAGCGCAGGAAGCCTTCCTTGTCTGCATCCAGGATGGCCACCAGGGAGACTTCCGGCAGATCCAGCCCCTCCCGCAGGAGGTTGATGCCGATGAGGACGTCAAAAACCCCCCGACGCAGATCCCGAATGATTTCCATGCGCTCCAGGGTGGTGATGTCCGAATGAAGGTACCGGACCTTGAGGCCCAGATCTGCGTAATATTCCGTCAGGTCCTCGGCCATGCGTTTGGTGAGGGTGGTTACCAGGACCCGCTCGCCGGCGGCAACGCGTTTCCGGATTTCCCCCAGCAGGTCGTCCACCTGATGGGTGGCGGGCTTGACAGTAATTTTGGGATCCATCAGCCCGGTGGGGCGGACAATCTGCTCCACCACCCGGCCTTGAGCCTTTTCCAACTCATAAGGGCCCGGGGTAGCGGAAACATAGATGACCTGGTGCACCCTTTCCTCGAATTCGTCAAACCGTAGGGGCCGGTTGTCCAAGGCCGAAGGCAGACGGAAGCCGTACTCCACCAGGGTTTCTTTGCGGGAGCGATCACCCCGGTACATCCCCATAAGTTGGGGGATGGTGATGTGGCTTTCGTCGATGACCACCAGGGACTCCCGGGGCAGGTAGTCCAGGAGGGTGGGAGGCGGTTCGCCCGGAGCCCGGCCGGTGAGGTGCCGGGAGTAGTTTTCGATGCCGTGGCAATAGCCCAGTTCCCGCATCATCTCCAGATCATAGAGGGTGCGCTCCCGTAAACGCTGGGCTTCGAGAAGTTTGCCCTGGGATTCCAATTCCGCCACCCGCTGCCACAGCTCCTCTTCGATGGCCTGAAGGGCCCGGTGGCGCACAGGTTCCGGGGTAACGTAATGCGAGGCCGGGTAAATGGTGATTTTCTTGAGAGTCCGGATAACTTTGCCCCGCAGCGGATCGATTTCTTTGAGGGACTCAATCCGGTCCCCCCAAAACTCAATCCGGACGGCCCGGTCTTCTTCGTGGGCCGGAAAGATTTCCACCCGATCGCCCCGCACCCGGAAAGTCCCCCGGTGGAAGTCCAGGTCATTGCGTTCATAAAGGATTTCCACCAGCTTCCGCAGGACCTCCTGCCGATTTTTCTCCATGCCCTCCTCCAGGTACAGGAGCATGCCATGGTAGGCCTCCGGCGATCCCAAGCCATAGATGCAGGACACGGAGGCCACGATGATGACATCCTGGCGGTCGAACAAGGCCCGGGTGGCGGCATGGCGCAGGCGGTCAATGGTGTCGTTGATGGACGCATCTTTTTCTATATAAAGATCGGCTTGGGGAATATAGGCTTCCGGCTGGTAATAGTCATAATAACTGACAAAATACTCCACCGCGTTATCCGGGAAAAATTCCTTGAACTCGCCGTAGAGCTGGGCCGCCAAAGTCTTGTTGGGGGCTATTACCAAGGTCGGAAGATTGACCGCCGCGATGACGTTGGCGATGGTGAAGGTTTTGCCGGAACCGGTTACCCCCAGGAGCACCTGATGAGGGTAGCCCTTCTTTACGCCGGCTACCAGCTCCCGAATGGCCTTAGGCTGATCCCCTTTCGGGGTGAGATCGGTTTTGAGGATAAATCGGTCTGGCATTTGAATATAAGTCGGAGAAGGCCAAGGCAAAAATAAATGAAAATTATATCAGGAAGCAGGCAGCAAAGCTATCGGACAGGAAGCCGGAGACCGCCCCGGGCCGTTAAGGACGGTCTTGGGCCGCGTGAGTCTCAATGGTCTGAAGGCAGGAGATCTCTTCAGTCGTTCAGTTTAAGACGCATGATATAGAAACTTTCGTCCTCTTCCGCTTCCGGGGAAAAAACCTCCACCACCTGAAAGCCCATCTTTTTGTAAAGATGGATGGCGCCGGCTTTGACCACGTCCACATCCAGGTCCACTTCTTTCAGGCCCATTTTCTTCAGCTTCTCCAGCACTGCCTGGATCAGGGAGGTGGCGATACCCCGGCCCTGGTATTTCGGATGGACCGCGATCCGCAGGATAACGCCCCGTTGGGCGACTTTGCAGCAGCAGGCGACAATGAAGCCGACGATATCCCCGGACATCGGGTCTACGGCCACCAGGAAGATGTCTTCCAGGGAGGCCTTGAAATGATAGTAATCCCACTGTTTGCCGAAGGTCAGGTGTTCGATCTCCAGGATCCGGGGCAAATCCTGCGCTATGGCGGGCCTGATGCCAAGGCGGTGTTCCCGGGGCGCTTCCGCCAAAATAAAAGGCATAAGAGGCATGAGGACCTCCGGGCGAAAACCGGGAAACGGTCTTCCGGCCAGCCTGACAGTTATGGCTGGCAGCCAAAGTTTGAGGGAAAACATCTTCCGCCGGAGTTAACAATTCAGGGCGAAGGTTCGGCCAAGGTGAGGAAGATATGGCCTCGGGAGTGCAGCAAACGGCGTTAGGGCAATCGCTTATCCTTCGTCTCAGGCGGAAGGCCAAGCTATTGGCCCGGTTTCCACCTCCTGGGGGGGATTTTTTCTGAGGGCCGGCAAAACCGGGGCCCAAGATTTAACTAGAATTTAATAAGGAAACGAACAATTTCAAGCCCCCTTGCCTTTTTAAATCAACGACGTCCAGACTCTGGCTCTGTTGGGGAATGTGGGCGGGGTTGCCCGTTTTCAAGTAAGGGGGGAAAATTTTTTCTCTGTCGCCCCTGGAACTTCGGGTCATCTAAGCCTCCAAGATTCCTATCTCACCCTCCATATTGTCCCCTGTGGGGTGTCTTCCAGCAAAATGCCTTTTTTTGCCAAATCCTTCCGGATCCTGTCGGCGGTGGCCCAGTCCTTGCGTTTCCGGGCTTCTGCCCGTTGGGCGACCAGCGCTTCGATTTCCTCCGGGGAGATGGACAATTCCCAGGGCTTGTGGCGCAGGGTGGTGACCATTTCCTGCGGATCGGCCTGCAGGAGGTTCAGCACGTGGCCCAGTTCCAGGAACTGCTGATGCAGGTGGGCCACCAGGGCCAGATAGGGTTTTTCGGAGGAAGGGTTCTCCAGCAGCCGATTGGTCAGGCGGACTGCGTCGAAGAGGTAGCCTAGCGCCTGGGCCGCGTTGATATCATCGTCCAAGGCCTTGTCAAAACGGGAGGACAAGCTCAGAAGGCGGGCCATTTCGTCGGCCGTGAGCATGGTCGGAGTGAAGTCCAGAGGGGGCGGACCGCCGGGAGCCGGGTGGCTGCGCAGAATTTCCTCGATTTTGGCCAATGGCGTGTACAAGCGTAACAGCGCGGTTTCGGCTTCGGCCAGGGCGGCGTCCGAAAAGTCTAAGGGGCTGCGGTAGTGGTTGTTGATGAGGAAAAAACGCACCACCTCGGCCGGAAACTTGGCCAGGACTTCCTTGATGGTGAAGAAGTTGCCCAAGGATTTGCTCATCTTTTCCTGGTCAATGGTGAGCAGGCCATGATGCACCCAGAAACGGGCGAAGGGCTTGCCCGTGGCTGCCTCGGATTGGGCCCGTTCGTTTTCGTGGTGCGGAAAGAGGAGGTCCAGGCCGCCCCCGTGAATGTCCAGGGTTTCGCCGAGATACTTCATGCTCATGGCGGAGCACTCGATGTGCCAGCCAGGGCGGCCCGGGACCCAGGGGCTAGGCCAGGCAGGCTCATCCGGCTTGCTGGCCTTCCACAGGGCAAAGTCCAAAGGGTCTTCCTTGGCTTCGGCCACCTCAATCCGGGCCCCCGCTTCCAGGTCTTCCAGGCTCTGACCCGAAAGTTTGCCATAGCCGGGGAATTTGCGGACCCGGAAATAGACATCCCCGCCAGGCCGTCCCTGATAGGCAAAGCCTTTTTCTTCCAGACGGCGGATAAGCGCCAGCATCTCCGGGATGTGATCCGTGGCCTTGGGTTCGATCTGAGCAAGCGGGACCCCCAGCGCGGCCATGTCCTCCTGAAAGGAGGCGATATAGCGGGCGGCGATTTCGTCCCACGGCGTGCCTTCCTGCATGGCGCGGTTTATGATTTTGTCGTCAATGTCCGTGTAATTGCGCACCCAGGTAACCTTAAAGCCCCGGCGGCGCAGCCACCGCACCAGGACTTCGAAGAACACCGCGGAACGGGCGTGGCCCAGATGGCAGTCATCGTAGACCGTGACCCCGCAGGCATACAGGCCGACTTGACCGGGAGTCAGAGGTTCAAAGGCTTCTTTCCGACGGGTCAGAGTGTTGTAAAGCAGCATGAGAAAATCTGTCCTCCCTAACAATTTGAGGCGCAAAAATGGCAGACCTTGGCCACCTCCGCCTCCAAAAGGCTTGACAAAACGTCCCCGATGGGCGAATTCAAAGGGCGAATCAGACTCCCGGCAAGGGAGCAAGCCACAGGGGGAATAATGTCAGACGTTTTCGCCAAAGTCACCAAAAATGCCCGGGAAGTCCTGTTCTTTTCCTTATCCGAATTCAGAGGCCATCGTCTCATCGATATCCGAGTCCACGTTCCGGGCGATAAAGAGGGGGAGTGGGTGCCCACCCGTAAGGGCATCTCCCTGGCCGTAGGATTGTATCCCGAATTCAAGCAGGCCCTGGCGCGGCTGGAAGAAGCCCTTTTGCATCAAAAACTGTTGGATCCGGAGGACCTGGAATCGGCCCACTGACGTCAAGTCTTATTTATCCCAAACAGTCCGGAAAAGTAAACGGTCCTTAGGGTTACAAGGGCGGGGGAAGCGCTGCAGCTTTCCGACCGCGGCCCGCAGGTTTGGGGTCTTTTTAAGGAAAAAAATTTTTGCTTCCTTGAAATCGGGGCAATACGGACTATTTTAAGGAAAGACGGAAGTCCTCTTTCCCGGAAAGGAGCAAAGATGAAAAAGTACCAGGTGTTGGATTACTCTCACCTTTTAGGCATGGCAGGTTTCAGCGACGCCCTGCTCAAAAACCATTTCACCCTGTACCAAGGCTATGTCAACAATACCAACAAGGTGATGGAAACCCTGGAGAACATGCTCAAGGAAGGCAAACAAGGGGAATACGAGTTTGCGGAGCTCAAGCGCCGTCTGGGCTGGGAATGGAATGGCATGCGGCTGCATGAGCTTTATTTCGAGAACCTGGGGGGCGCGGGTGATCCCACCAAGGCGCCCAGCGTCATGAAGGCGGCGGAGGCCCAGTTTGGTTCCTTTGATGCCTTTGCCAAGGACTTTATGGCGGCGGCCACCATGCGGGGCATCGGTTGGGTGGTGACTTACCAGGACATCGCTCAGGGCCTCATCTTCAACCAGTGGATCAATGAGCACGATGTGGGGCATCCCGCGGGCCTGAACCCGATTCTGGTTCTGGATGTTTTCGAGCATGCGTATATGATAGATTATGGTTTGAAGCGGGCCGATTACGTGGCGGCCTTCTTCAAGAACGTTAAGTGGGAGGAAGTGGAGAAACGCTACGTAAAGAAGTAATAGGCAGGATTTCACTGACTGGTTGAAAAAAGGCGGGTTGGGCAGAGGCCATCTCGGTTCAACCCGCATTAATTTGGCCTCGTTTCTATGAAACCAGGGAAATCCGTCCGGTTTTTTGACCTGCCCGCCACAATTCGCTTTACACCTGACGGAAATTGGGGTAGGCTGAGCCTCGCCGTCCAGGCGGGCGGCGGTGAATGAGGAGAATCGTATGGGACTTGGCACTGGCTTCGTGTATGATGAGCGCTACTTGCGACACCGACCTGGAGAATACCATCCGGAACGCCCGGCCCGCCTGGAGGCCATTGTGCAACGGTTACAGAACAACAGCCTGATCAAGGAACTGGTGCGGGTGCATCCCTTTGAGGCGCCTTTGCCCTGGATTGAGCGTCTGCATAGCCCGGAGTACGTGAAGCGATTCGAACAGGCCTGTAAAAAAGGCTACAGCATTTTTATGGTGCCGGATTGTGGCATCTGTCCCGATTCGTACGAAGTGGCCCTGCTTTCCGCAGGCGGCGTGATGGCGGCGGTGGAAGCGGTCATGAAAGGTTTGGTGAAAAACGCCTTCTGTGCCGTACGGCCGCCGGGCCACCATGCTGAGCGGAACCGCGCCCTGGGGTTTTGTTTTTTTAACAATGTGGCCATTGCCGCGGTTTATCTTTTGGAGAACTTCGGCCTTTCCCGGGTGGCCATCGTGGATTGGGACGTGCACCATGGAAACGGCACCCAGCACATGTTTGAGGAAGATCCGCGGGTGTTTTATCTGTCGCTGCATGAAGACCCGCATTCGTGCTATCCGGGCACCGGTTTCCGTCATGAGCAGGGAAAGGGCCCCGGCAAAAACACCACCCTGAACCTGCCCCTGCCTCAGGGAAGCGGCGACAAGGAATATCTGCAGGCCCTGACAGAAGAAGGTTTGCCGAAACTGAGGGAATTTGCCCCGGAATTTATCTTAGTTTCCGCCGGCTTTGACGCTCACCGGGACGACCCGCTGGCCCATCAGAATCTATCCCGGGAGGCCTTCAAAACCATGGGCAGCCTGGTCCTGGAGGTAGCAAAGGAAAGCGCCGGTGGCCGTCTGGTGAGCGTGTTGGAAGGGGGTTACAATCTTACGGTCCTGGCTGATTGCGTGGAAGATCATTTGCGTTTGCTGATGGCGGCCTGACCAGACGGAAAATCTCTTGACAGCAGGCGGAAAGCATGCTATCAATGGCTATCTTTTGTCGGGTTAAACAGCTTTGATTTGGGGTATTTCGTAGGACCTGAAGAGATTTGCGGTTTGGCTTTCGCCGGACCGTTTTTTTTGGCCTGCACCCCTGGCTCAAGACCGGACAAAGGACGAAATGTCTACTCAAGTAGCAGGAGGTTGTATGCGGTTCACCGGCAGAGTTAAGTGGTTCAACGATGCCAAGGGGTATGGTTTCATCCAGCGGGAGGAAGGCCCGGATCTCTTCGTGCATTACACCAACATCGTGGGACAGGGATTCCGCTCCCTGAAGGAAAACGATGAAGTGGAGTTCGAAGTGAACGAAGGCCCCAAAGGCTTGCAGGCCGTCAACGTTACCCGGGTGGGTTCGGGCTCCTAACCCCCCGGGCGAATTGACAAAGGAAAAGGGCGCCCTTCCAGGCGCCCTTTTTTAGCGGCTAGGGGTCAGTTTAAGGCGTCAGTGTCGGCTTCGCCTGTAGGCATTGCCCCGGCGGAAGGCCGTTATAAGCCGATTTCCTCATCAGTCAGGTAACAGGCCGGGTCCGGAGCCCAAAGGTCACCGGTGACGGCTTCGGCCCGGACCCGAAAATTGCCGGCGCAGATATCAAGCCACTGGCAGCGGGCGCAGCGCCCGGTGACGTAGCGCTTCTTGTCCTTGAGTTTGGCCATCAGGGGGTGGGATAAGTCGGTCCAGATCCGGCTGAAGGGGCGTTCCCGGACATTGCCGAAGGAGAGATGGCGCCAGAACTGGTCGGCGTGGACCTGGCCGTCCCAACTGACGCAGCCGATACCCCGGCCGGAGCTGTTACCTTCGTTCATCTGCAAAAGTTCCAGTACTTCCTTGGCCCGCGCCGGGTTTTCTTTCCGGAGCTTCAGGTAAATATAGGGGCCGTCGGCATGATTGTCCACGGTCAGGACTTCCACCGGGCGGCCTCGGTTGAAGAGCCGGCGGGTGCGGGCGCAGATGAGGTCCACCATGTCCCGGGTTTCGCCATGGCTTAAGGCTTCGTTCAAAAGCTTGCTGCCCCGGCCGGTGTAAACCAGATGATAAAAGCAAATGCGGGGAATATGGTATTCCTCCACCAAGTCGAAGATAGCCGGGATTTCCTGAAAGTTAAGCCGGCTGACGGTGAACCGCAGGCCCACTTTCAGGCCCGCTTCCTGGCAGTGCCGCACGCCTTCCAGGGCGGCCGCGAACGCGCCGGGCTGGCCCCGGAACCGGTCGTGGGTGCCCTCGGTGCCGTCCAGGCTAATGCCCACATAGGAAAGCCCCAGCTTTCGGAGGTCCCGGGCAACTTCCGGGGTGATAAGGGTACCGTTGGTGGAGATCACGGCCCGTATCCCCCAGGCTACGGTCCTTTCCACCAGGCTGAAGAGGTCGTCCCGCATGAGGGGTTCGCCGCCGGAGAAAAGGACTACCGGCACTCCGAAGTTCCTTAGGTCCTCCAGAAGAGCCAGCCCTTCGGCGCGGGTCAATTCATCCGGAGCCGCCCGGGCGGTGGCCTGGGCGTAACAATGCAGGCACTTCAGGTTGCAGCGCTGGGTGACATTCCAGACCACCACTGGCTTTTTATCGGCGGAAAACTGCAGCAGATAGGAAGGCAGGTCCCGGGAGCGGCGGTGGTAGCGCAGCACGTCGCCGGCTTCCACCGCGCCGCAGTATAGTTTGGAGACGCCGATCATTTACGCTGCTCGCTGTCCCGGAACAGAGTGGCCTGGTAATAATCCCGGATGATTTGGTTGAGATAGGCATCGAGATTCAGGATGGCTTCCCGGGTCAGGAGGAAACTCTCTTGCGAGGTGCGCTCCCGGACCAGCTTCAAGGCGTATTCCAGATCCTTGGCCTGGTCCTGACAGATGGAATAGGCCGAGGTCTCCCGGCTGATGGCCTGGCCCAGGATCTCATCCACCGCCCCATCATCAAAGTGCATCTCCAGCTCGTGCTCCTGGGAGAATTTTTCCTCAAAGCGGCGGATCTGCTGGTACATCTGCCCCATTTCCTCAAAGGCGCTCTTAAGGTCGCAGTCCAACCGCTGGTATTGATCAATGATAAGATTAACCCTGGCCTCGGTGAGCGGAAGGTGGTAAAGGGCCAGGATCTCCTGCTCCCGTCGCCAGATGGACTCCCGGAGCAGATCACGTTCCCGCAGACTGGCCCGGAGGAAGCGGGCCTGAAACTCCGGATCGTCGGGATGTTCCAACAGGCGTTTAAGCTCCTCTTCAGGATGCTCCACCACCTCGGGGGTGACGACAAATTCCCGGATATTGGTGGACGGCAAACGCTTCTCAAACTGAATAAGGACCCGTTCGATAACGCTCACCAGCCCCCGGGCCCCGGTTTTTTGCTGGGCGGCCCGGTCTGCCAGCAGGCGCAGGGCCTGATCCTCAAATTTGATGTCAATGCCGTAGGCCCGGAAATCCCGCTTCTTGCTGTTGATAATGGGATTGTTGGGATTGATGAGGATTTCGTAAAGGTCGTCTGCCGAGAGTTCGTCCAGGACGGCGATCACCGGCAGCCGGCCGACGAATTCTGATTCAAAGCCGAACTTGATCAAATCATCGGCAGTCACCTGTTTGAGCAGATGCTTTTCCGCTTCCTTGGTGGGGACGGTGGCACCGAAGCCGATTTCCTGTTTGGAAAGCCGCTCCTTGACAATTTTTTCCAGGCCGTTGAAGGCGCCGCTGACGATGAAAAGGATATGGCGGGTGTTGATGGTACGCTTTTCCTTTTTACCGGTGCGGCGGTAGTGCTCGATGGCCTGAATCTGGGAGACCGGGTCATGGGCGACCTTCAAGTCAACCTCGGTTTCTTCCATGGGCTTAAGGAGGGCCCGCTGGACGCCGGTGCGGGACACGTCCGGCCCCCAGAAGCTGCCGGAAGAGGCGATTTTGTCAATTTCATCCAGATAAATGATGCCATATTGGGCCAGTTCGATGTCGTCGTCCGCCGCGTGCACCAGATCCCGCACCAGGTCTTCCACATCCCCGCCCACATAGCCCGTTTCGCTGAACTTAGTGGCGTCCCCTTTGACAAAGGGCACCCCGATCTTTTTGGCAATCAGCTTGACGAGGTAGGTTTTCCCCACCCCGGTGGGGCCGATGAGGATGATGTTGTTTTTAATGGCTCCCACCCCGGGTTCGGGTTCCCGGCCCTGCTCCAGAAAGTGCCGAATGCGGTTGAAGTGTGTGCAGACCTTGGTGGCCAGGATGCTTTTGGCGTCTTCCTGCTTGATGACGTATTCGTTTAGGTAGGCTTCCAGTTCCTCCGGCTTCAGCGAGAAATTAATCCGGCTGAGTTTACCGGATTTGATTTTGTCCCTGCCGTTTTTCTCAGGTTTGGTTATCCATTGGGGTGTAATCACGTTTTTAGTGCTCCTGTTTATTTGGGCGAGGAATTCCGGCACTCTGGCAGTAAATTAAAATGGGTGACAACATTTCAATTTCTGTTTACTCTGATTGCAGCGTTTTCCAAATCAATTATAGCCAGTGCCTGACCTTCGCGCAAGGGCAGGGACCATATCGAACTTGCCTTGCCGGAGCCTTTGCTTCATATTAAATGAAACCCCGGAGTAATAATAACCCAACTGATATTTTTCAGATGAAAACTAGCGGCACATCCTTTTTGGAGGAATTGGCCAAGGCGCAACCGAATCCCGGGGGCGGCGCCGCGGCCGCCTACGGGGCCACCCTGGCCCTGGCCCTGCTCACCAAAGTGATCAGGCTGGAGCACAAACGGTCTGAAAACCGTCAGGTTGCCCGGTTTTTCTGGGAAGAACGCCTGAGGCAGGTTAGAAAACTGCATGAAGAAATGGAGCACTTGCGAGAGGCGGACGTTCAGGCCTATATGAACCTGGCCCGGGCCCTTCGGCACGGACGCCAGGAATTGCCGTCGGCCCTGGAGAAGGCCATCGGTTACCCCCGGCGCATCATGGAAGGCGCGTTCGGCGGCCTGAAAGAAGTGGCCGCGGCGGGCGACAAGTGCCGGAAGCATCTCATCCCTGACCTGCAGGTGGCGGCGGAATTTCTCCGGGCCGCCTTGGCCGGGGCCTATCAAATCGCCGTGGCGAACCTGCCGCTCCTTCCCTCCCCGGAGTCAAGGCAAGACCAGACGGACCGGCTGGACGGCCTGCTCCGGCGGGGAAACCTGGCTTGGCGGGGGGTGCGGCGATTGCTGACGGCCAGGACGCTTTCTTCCGACTAGCCGGTTCCGGCCGAAGAAATTTTTCAAATAAGAAAGGCGGGCTCCGGAGCCCGCCTTTTGTCTGTGGCGGATTAGCTTAATACATACCGCCCATGCCGCCCGGAGGCATGGCCGGGGCCTCTTCCTTCTTGGGCTTCTCGGCCACCATGGCCTCGGTGGTAATCAACAGGCTGGCCACGGAAGCGGCGTTCTGGATGGCGAAGCGCACCACTTTGGTGGGGTCGATGACGCCGGCGGCCATCAGGTCTTCGTATTCGCCGGTTTCGGCGTTGAAGCCATAAGCGCCTTTCTGGCTTTTCACATGTTCGGCCACCACGGAGCCCTCAAAGCCCGCGTTGTTGGCGATCTGCCGGATGGGCTCCTCCAGGGCGCGTTTGATGATCTTGATGCCCAGCATCTCGTCGTGGTTTTCTAGGTTCATTTCCTCCAACGCCGGGATGGTACGGAGCAGGGCCACGCCGCCGCCGGGAACAATGCCTTCCTCCACGGCCGCCCGGGTGGCATTCAGTGCGTCTTCGACCCGGGCTTTCTTTTCCTTCATCTCCACTTCGGTGGCTGCGCCGACGCGGATCACCGCCACCCCGCCCACCAGCTTGGCCAAGCGCTCCTGTAACTTTTCCCGGTCATAGTCGCTGGTGGTTTCCTCGATCTGGGCCCGGATCTGCTTCACCCGTCCTTCGATGGCCTCCCGGGAGCCGCCGCCGTCTATGATGGTGGTGTTATCCCGGTCAATGTTGACCTTTTTGGCAGTGCCCAGCTCTTTCAGGGTGACATTCTCCAGCTTCCAGCCCATGTCCTCGGAGATCACCTGGGCGCCGGTGAGAATGGCAATGTCCTCCAGCATGGCTTTGCGCCGGTCGCCGAAGCCAGGAGCCTTGACCGCCGCCACCTGCAGGGTGCCCCGCAGTTTGTTGACCACCAGGGTCGCCAGAGCTTCGCCTTCCACGTCCTCGGCGATGATCAACAGGGGTTTGCCGGACCGGGCAACGCTCTCCAGGAGAGGTAGGAGGTCTTTCATGGCGCTGATCTTTTTCTCATGCACCAGGATGTACGGATCCTCCAGGTTTACTTCCATTTTTTCGGGATTGGTGACGAAGTAGGGGGAGATGTAGCCCCGGTCGAACTGCATGCCTTCCACCACTTCCAGGGTGGTCTCCATGCCCTTGGCCTCTTCCACGGTGATGACGCCCTCTTTGCCCACTTTGCTCATGGCTTCGGCGATGATATTGCCGATGGAGGCGTCGTTGTTGGCGGAGATGGTGCCCACCTGGGCGATTTCCTTGAAGTCCTTGGTGGGTTTGGAGATCTTTTTCAGCTCCTCCACGACCTTGGCCACGCCCTTGTCAATGCCCCGCTTCAGGGCCATGGGATTGGTGCCGGCGGCCACCAGCCGGGCCCCTTCCTGGTAAATGGCTTGGGCCAGGAGGGTGGCGGTGGTGGTGCCGTCGCCGGCCACATCCGAGGTCTTGGAGGCCACTTCCCGGACCATCTGGGCCCCCATGTTTTCAAACTTGTCTTCCAATTCGATTTCCTTGGCCACGGTGACCCCGTCTTTGGTGATCGCCGGGGGGCCGAAGGATTTTTCCAGGATGACGTTGCGGCCTTTGGGACCCAAGGTGACTTTGACGGCATCTGCCAGGGTGTTGACGCCCCGGAGGATCGCTTCCCGGGCCTTAACGTCATATTTGATTTCTTTTGCGGCCATAGCTATCTATTCCTCCTTAATGCTAATGAAAATCAGATAAGAGAGAAGTGCGGCTGGAAATTTCGGCGACTTATTCCTCAACGATGGCCAGGATGTCGTCTTCCCGCATCATGAGATATTCCTCGCCTTCAATTTTGATTTCGGTGCCGGCGTATTTGCTGAACAGAACCCGATCGCCCTCTTTGACCTGCAGGGGCATGCGATTGCCCTGATCGCTCATCTTGCCGGGTCCCACGGCGATCACTCGCCCCTCGATGGGCTTTTCCTTGGCGGTGTCAGGGATGTAAATGCCGCCTTTGGTCATGGCCATCTCTTCAATCCGCTGGACCAAGACGCGATCATTTAAGGGTTTGACCTTCATGAAACAACCTCCTTTATATTGAAAAAATTAGGATAATTGAATACTTATGGGTTCTGTGAAGAAGGCACACATATATTAGCACTCATCCCCAGTGAGTGCTAATAAATTAATAGACATTTTTTCGGCAAGCGCAAGAGGGACAGAGAAAAAAATTTTTAAAAACGGTGACCAGGAAGGACAACCGGAACTGACCTCAGGAAAAAAATCCCTTGTTCCCCACAGGTGGGGGACCAAGGGAGCAGCCCGGCGTTCAATAGAGGCAAAGGCTACCTTGTTGCCTTGGAGATCAACACCGTCCCGGACTTTTTGGGGGCCGGTTTCCCATTCTTTTGGGCTGTCCTGGAAGGTTTCGCCTTGTTACCAACGGCGGAGACCTTCTTTTTAGGCTTGCTGGCGGTTACTTTCTTGGCAGTTGCCTTGCTGCCCTGGCCTTTATCCTTGGCGGCGCTTTTGGAGCCGGATTTTTTGGGAGAGCCTAGCACCGAAGCCACCACCAGCGGCGGGCCGGCCTGGGCGCGGTTCTTTCCGCCGGTGACCCGGGCAGTCTGGACCGGCTTTTTCCGGGAACCTTTGGCTTCGGCCAGCACGTCCCGTCGGCTCGGGCCCTTGGAGCTTTTGCCGGAGGCATATTTCGCCGGGGCGGCGCGCCTGGGGCTGCTTTGAGCCACCCGGACGGAGGATCGGACCACGGCCGGATGCTCAAGCCGCGCGATCATGATGTTGCGATGGAAGGCCTCCGTGGACCCTTTGGGAATCCGGAGGGTATAAGAGCCGGCGTTCGGCGGCGTAATCCCCCGGCGCAGTTCCGGGTTCAGGGATTGGATCTCTTCCGGCGACACATTGCAAGCCATGGCGACGGCCGCCAAGGAGGTGGTTTCATCCACCTTGACCTTGTCATATTCCAGGGGCGGCAGATAGGGAACCCCCTTAAAGCCGAATTTTTCCGGGTTCTTGGCGATAAGGGTGGCGGCAATCATCTGGGGCACATAATTTTGGGTCTCATTGGGCAGACATTGATTGGCCGAAAGGTCCCAAAAATTTTTGTGGGGGGAATTTTCCATTTCCCGCTGCACCCGCTTTTCGCCGCAGTTATAGCTGGCCGCCGCCAGATACCAGGAACCGAACTGTTTATAAAGATCCAGAAGATACTTGGCCGCGGCATGGGTGGATTTTTCCGGATCCCGCCGTTCGTCCACATAATCATTAATCATAAGCCCATAGCGCAAGCCGGTACCCCGGATGAACTGCCACATGCCGCAAGCTTGGGCATGGGAGTAGGCATGAGGGTTAAAGCCGCTTTCAATCATGGCCAGATAGGCCAGATCTTCCGGCAGGCCGTGTTCCTGGAAGATCTCCCGGATCATGGGGAGATAGCGGGTGGAACGGGCCAAGTACTTGCGGATGATGTTCTTGCGTTCCGTGGAGAAGTAGACCAGATAGGCCTTGACTTGTCGGTTGACCTGGATGGGCACATCAATCTGCAGCCGTTGGTCGCCTTTCTTCAGCTCCTCTTCGATGGCCGGGTCCCAGCCCGGAATGCCGCTCTTGGCGTAAAGTTCTTCCAGGCGGGCGGTGCTCAGTTGCTCCATTAAGGATTCTTCCTGTTCGGCTCCAAGGTCAACGGGGTCCTGGGCCACTGCGGCCGGCGGAGGTGCCTCCACCGAAGCCCGCTGGGCCTGGCCGCCGCCACAGCCCGCCAAAAGCCCGCATAACAGCAATGCTCCAGCCCACCAGGGATTCATGCTTAACCCCCCTTCTGACCGTCTGGCTGCTTGGGTTTTAGGTATAAAAGGATCCAGGACTGGCTGTCCCGCCTCCCCCATGAGACGGGCCTCTCTTCCTTTTAGGTTCCATCACCAATAGCAGAGAATCGCCCCCCAAATCAAGAAAAAAATGCATCCGGAGGGCGTTTGCGGGACGGAACCTTTCTATATCCTTTGCAACAGGTTGAATTCTTTATATATTATTGTGACTAAGTTTTTTGCTTGAGGTGCTTCGCACATATCCCGGCTACCGGAGGTTGCTGCAAGACCTATACCGCCTGCAAGGCTTCTGCCCAGGGAGGAAACGGATGAGAAAGCTTCTGGCCAAGTTACAAATTATCGCCGCCCTGGTCATTTGGATCGTTGCGTTCCCGGGTGCCTGGGGAGGCATCCGACTCTTTGCCGATTGGCTTTATTTCTTTGCCTGGTGGCCCCTGCTTTTTTTCTTGGACGGCTGGCTTTTTCTGGCCCGGGGGGAATCGTGGTTATGGGATAAGACCGGGGAATTTGTCCGGATGGCTGGCTGGTCGGTGACCGTCTGGCTTGTATTTGAAATCTTTAATCTTGTTCTGCAGAACTGGCGCTATGTGGGGATCGACCCCCGGCTGTGGGTGCGCTGGCCCGGCTATGTCATGGCCTACGCCACGGTTTTGCCCGCCCTTCTGCTCACGGCCCAGGTTCTCCGGGCCCGAGGTCTTTTCCAGTCATGCCGCGGCCGAGCCCGCGGTTTTAACCACTGGCAGCCGGTCTTTCTGATAACCGGAGTGGTATGTCTGGTTTTCCCTCTGGTTTTTCCCCGGTATGCCTTCCCCTTGATTTGGCTGGCCTTCATTTTTCTCCTGGACCCCTTCTGCGATCTCTTGACCGGCGACTCCTTGACCCGGCGCTGGCTGCAGGGGAAGCGGCAGGAGCATCTCTGTCTCCTGGCCGCGGGCCTGCTGTGCGGCATCTGGTGGGAGTTATGGAATTACCCGGCTACTGCCAAATGGATCTATACCCTGCCCCTTCTGAATTTCGGAAAAATCCTGGAAATGCCTGTCCTGGGCTACCTGGGCTTTCCCCCCTTCGCCCTGGAGGGCGCCGTAATGTATAATTTCTTAGAAATAATGGACCGACGCTTTCTTTCTCCCCGAGGCCGCCGCCCGGCCTGGCTCGCTCAGGTGCTGTTTTGGGCCGCCGCTTTTTGGGCCATAGACACCTGGACGGTGTTGTCCTTCCGGTAATTTCTTCATTGGGGATTGTGTTTCGGGTCTTTTACCATTTAATCCTTGAGCGACATGCACGAATTTCCAAAGGCCGGAAACCGAAAACCGAAAACCGTTTATACCATCAGCTTGGGCTGTCCCAAGAACCTGGTGGACACGGAAATCATGCTGGGCGATCTGGCCCGCCGGGGCTGGGAGGTTACGGCCCATCCGGAAAACGCCTCCCTCCTGTTGGTCAACACCTGTGCCTTCATCAAACCGGCCTGCCAGGAGGCGGTGGATACCATTCTGCAGCTGGCGGAACTGAAAAAAACCGACCCTGCCAAACGTCTGGCGGTGGTCGGCTGCCTGGTGCAGCGCTATGGCGCGGCCCTGCCCCCGCTTCTGCCGGAGGTGGACCTGTTTCTGGGGGTCAATGACTTTCCCTGCCTGGGAAGCATTCTGGAGGAAAAGCCAAGCCCGCCGGGGCGTCTCCTGATTGGCAGCCCCTGGCTGGATTATGCCGCCCCTCAGCCCCGCTTTCCGGCCACGCCGCCGCACCTGGCCTACCTCAAGGTGGCCGAAGGCTGCAACCATCGTTGCACCTTTTGCACCATCCCCCAGATCCGGGGACCGTACCGCAGCCGGCCGTTGGGCGTTTTGCGGGAAGAGGCCATGTCTTTGGCCGCCTCCGGGGTGAAGGAGCTTATCCTGGTGGCCCAAGATACCACGGCCTATGGGGCGGACTGGGGGGGCGGTCCCCGGCTGGCCGCCCTGCTCCGGGAAATCTGCCGCCTTCCGGGCTTTTCCTGGATCCGCCTCCTGTATGGCCATCCGGCCGGCGTGACGCCCGAATTGCTGGAGGTCATGGCCACGCACCCGCAGATTTGCCCCTATTTGGATCTGCCTATCCAGCACGCCCACGACGCGGTGCTACGCCGCATGGGGCGCGGCTATACTCAGAGGGACCTGCGGGAGACAGTGCGCCGCATCCGGCAGGCACTGCCCCACGCGGCCCTGCGCTCCACGGTGATGGTGGGATTTCCGGGGGAAACCGAGGAAGAGTTTGAAGCCCTGCTGGAGTTTGTGGCAGAAGTGCGCTTCACCCACCTGGGGGTATTCCTTTATGAACCGGAGGATGGTACTCCGGCAGCGCGGCTCGGCAACCCGGTGCCGCGGCGCCTGGCCCGGACCCGGGCCCGCCGCCTAAAGGCCCTGCAAGCCCGCATCGTCAAGGAAAAACTCCGGTCTCTGGTGAACACCTTCCGCCCCGTGTTGGTGGAAGGCGTGAGCGAGGAAAGTGAATATCTCCTGACCGGGCGTCTGATTACCCAGGCCCCGGAGATTGATGGCCGGGTGTATATCAACGCGGGCCGGGCCCGGGTGGGGGAAATTCAGCCGGTGCGCCTGACCCGGGCTTTGCCCTATGATCTGGTGGGGGAAATTGCCGCGCCGAAGATGAAACCGGCCGGCAGCGGGATCTTTTAAAAGAATTCAAGAAAAAGGGCGGTGGCCGCACCGCCCTTTTTTTTCTTCCAAAAAGGGAAAACCGAAAACCTGCTTAGAGCAGGGTCCTGGGCTCCTCCATGGCAATGTCGTAATCCACCACTTCCTTGGGTTTCACAAAGTAACTGGAGCAGGCGTAATCCAGCAATTCCGGCGTCAGTTCCGGGGTGATCTTTAAAAACCGGGCCCGGTCGATGAGGTTTTCGATGAGATCCCGGGGATGACAGGCGGACATGGGCCGGGAGGCCTGGAAATAATGTTTGATCATCATTTCCCGGACGACCTCCGGCTTGAAAACAATGTTCTGCTGTTCGCACACCCGGCGGAAAATCTCCATATATTGTTCAACATTGACATGTCCGATGAAGACCTTGTGGCGGATACGACGCAGAAAGGCGGCGTCGGCCAGGCCATAGGGGTCCAGGTTGGTGGCGAAAATAATGAGCTGGTCGAAGGGCACCGCAAACTGCTGGCCGGTGTTGAGGTAACAAAAATCCTGGCGGGTCTCCAGGGGGTACATCCAGCGGTTGAGCAGGTGCCGCGGGGAAACCTTCTGGCGGCCGAAATCGTCAATGATAAAAATGCCGTTATTGGCCCGCAACTGGTGGGGCGCATCATAATATTTCAGAACCGGGTTGTACTTGAGTTCCAGGGAATCCTCCGTCATTTCCCCGCCGGCGATCACCAGGGGCCGACGGCACAGCACCCAGCGCCGGTCCTGCCGGGTCACGTCGTGCGTCGGGGTCACCGGTTGATGGTTGACTTCGTCATAAAGCCGGATGATCTGCCCGTACACATATAGGGCATAGGGGATGAACACGGCGTCATCAAAGGCCTCGGCGATGGCTTTGGCCAACACGGTCTTGCCGCTGCCCGTGGGCCCGAACAGAAAGATGGAGCGGCCGCTCATGATGGCCGGCCCGAGCTTATAGATGAGCTCATCGGGCACCACGTAATCGGCAAACACCTGGCGTAACTTTTGTTCGTCTATCTGGGTTTGCTGAATACTCTGAGCCTCCACCCAGTCCCAGTAGTCCTCCAGGGTAACGGGGGCCGGGCCCACGTAGCTGTTGAACTCTAGGAACTGCTCGGCCCGCTTTTTGCCACCGTCGCTCAGGGTGTACCGGAGCTCCACCGCCAGATGGCCGGCCTCCGGACGGAGGATGTCCCGAGGTTTGATATCCAGGTATTTCTGGCCCTTAAGGTATTCAATGAGAGTTTCTACCAAGTGCTCGGGTATTTTGAGGGCTTCGGACATCTCCCGGGCCGTGATGTATTCTTTAAAGAAGGCGTGCTTCAAAAACAGCTGGGCCAGAAGTGTCTCCGGAATGCCGAGATCGGCAAAAGTTTGGGGCGCTGGCGGAAAGGGAGGGGCAAGCTTGGCCAGCACCTCCGGTTCCACCAGGTTCAGCTCCAGGAGATGCTTGGCCAAATAGCCCCGCTGTTTCTTCTGGCGCCGAAGGGCCAGGCCCAACTGTTCCCGGGTCAAAATCCTTTCCTTAAGCAAGCGTTCGGCTAAATTCATGGCACCATCCCTACTGCTGGTGAGGTTTTTGGATTGGTCTGTTCTCCGCCCTTATTATACGCGCAAACCTCGGTTAGGGTAGCGGAAAAAAGCATAAGACCGACTGAATTCTTTCCGACCGGCAACTACCCGAGGCCCGCTGGTCCCTGCCCAGCACGTTCACCTTTCTACGCCGATCCCCTGCCATCGGAGGGGTCCCTGGGCAGATATGCCAAATCCATGCCAAACTCATTCTCCCGGGCTTTCCCCGGACAGGCGCCGTTTCACATACCAATCGATCTGCCGACAGATACCCTTGACTACCTGGGCTTCCCGGGCACGGAGGCCGTGGCGGCTGAAAAAGCGGCGGACATTCAGCATCCAGTAATCGGGGTTCTGGCGGCTGATGAAGTCGATTTTCATGAGGGTTTCTTTTAACATGGCGTACATGGACTCGAGCTCCCGGCAATTGGCCAGACGGGGTTCAAAGCGGGGAGCGGGGTGACGGACAAGCCAGATTTCGTAAGCCAGCACCAGGACGGCCTGGGCCAGATTCAGGCTGGCGCACTCGGCCGTGGGGATAGTGACCAAAGCGTGACAATAGGGCAATTCTTTGTTGGTCAGGCCCCAGTTTTCCGGCCCGAAAAGCAAGGCGATGTCGTTGTGGCGCGACAGTTCCACCAGGCGAAGGGCTATCTCCCGGGGGGTCAGGAGTTCCCGGCGCAAGCCGCCGCGGCGGGCGGTGGTGCCCACCACATAAGAAAAAGGGGCCAAGGCGGTGGCCAGATCGTCATAAACTTCCATTTGTTCCAGAACAGGGGCGGCCGCGGCGGTGGCCATCATCCGCATGCGCTCCGGCTCCAGGCTGGCCGGCTGAACCACCAGGAGGCGCCGGAGGCCCATATTGCAGGCGGCTCGGGCCGCCGCGCCGATATTTTCCGGCAATTGGGGGCGGAAAAGGACCACTGCCACCCGGTCCAGATTCACCCGCCCGTTAGTGTCCCTTGCAGGTTGGGCCGCTTGCATAACTTTTAAAACGCGCCCGCAGTTTAGCGCTTGTTTCCAGGAATTTTGATAATTATTTTAATAGACCATAAAGGAACAAAAAAGGGGGTGGCGAATGAGGGCCACAAATGTTTTGCTCCTTTGGCTGGCACTCGCACTAGCAAGCTGCGGTCCGACGATTTCCCCCATGTTGCTGCAGGAAGCTCGCCAGGAAACGGGGGCGCCTCCTGATTTTGCCGCACTGATGGCCAATCCGGAGAAATACCAGGGGAAATTGGTTATCCTGGGAGGAGAGGTGATCTCGGTATCCTGGAGGGATGGCAAAGGACTTTTGGCCGTTAATCAGCAAACCCTGGATTCCCGCCTGCAACCCTATGGCCCCGGTTACGGCATTTTTTATGTGGAAAGCCGCGAATTTCTCTCTCCCTCCTTTTATGTGCCCAAACGCAAGGTGACTGTGGCCGGGGTGATAAAGGGCCGGCTTGAGGGCGCGCCCTTCTTGGAAGCCCGGCAGATTCATCTGGGGGACTACCCCCTCTGGGAGAAATGGTTTTATCCTGTCCCCCGGGAGTGGTACGGCGGCGATCCTGTCCTGGAATACTGGTTCACCCCACCATACTTCGATCCATGGCGTCCGAGCGGAGGACCCTGAACCATGCACATTGACAGCTATGACTTCGGACACATCGTCATTGACGGGGTATCGTATCATCAGGACGTGCTCATCTGGCCGGGGATGGTCAAAAAGGATTGGTGGCGTCTGGAAAGCCATCTTCTGCAGCTCCCGGATGTGGCCGAAGCCCTGGCCGCCAATCCCGAAGTCCTGGTGGTGGGCAAAGGCCAGCCCGGACGTCTGCAAGTGGACCCGGAACTGGCCGCCTACCTGAAGGAAAAAGGCATTGAACTGGTGGAACTGCCCACCCGGCAGGCCGTCCAGGTGATCAACTCTCTGGCCAAACGCCGGCGCCTGGCCGCTGCCCTGCACCTGACGTGTTGAAAAAAGGCCGAATTGCCGCTATAGATACAAAGACCGGTCATTCTTTGCCGGAGCGCCGGACAATGCCGTCGGTTCGGATAATTGACAGCCACATTCACTGCGGGGTCCAAAATGTCTCCTGGGGTTGGGAGACAGTCCGGCCGCTCCTGAAAGCCGCCGGGATCCAAGGGGCCGGACTCATTGCGCCGGTGGAGGATATTTACGACCGCACTGATTTTCATTTCCTCGACACCCCGGCCTGGCAGGCCTGCCGCCGCGCCGCCCATTCCTATCTTTTGAGCCTGAGCGACCCGGACTTCGAGATTTTTCCCTACTTTTTCGTGTGGAACGACTTCGCCTACGAGGACCTGGGGCCGGAATATGTGGCGGTCAAGTGGCACCGCCATGCCAATGAGCCGGAATATCACTATGACGCACCCCGATGCCGGGAGTTTTTGCAGGCCGTCCGGGAGCGCGGCCTGCCTATTCTGCTGGAGGAAACCCTCCGCAATACCCTTTTCTTTATCGAGCAGTTGCTGCCCGCGGGCGTGCCTCTTATAATCCCGCATCTGGGGGGCTTGAACGGCGGCTACCTCGCCCTGGAAAGAGCCGGAGTATTTGCTCATCCGCAGGTGTATGCGGATACGGCTTTGGCCTCTGTCTGGGAAATTGAGGACTATCTGGGCCGCTACGGCTCCGAGCGTCTCTGTTTCGGCAGTGACTATCCTTTTGGCCATCCGGAGGGGGAGTTGGACAAAATCTTAACGCTGGGACTGCCTGAAGCGCGGCTGCAGGCGGTGCTGGCCGGCAATTTCCGCCGCCTCTGTGGCCGATGACCAGAGGCGGCCGGCGCCCTAAGGGATATCAAGTCATAATGAACAAAAGGCCAAAGAAACATTTCCTTTCGCTCCCCGACCTTGTTTCCCTGTTCGCTCAAATAAAGGGAAAAGGTTATGAAATAATCGGCCCCAGAATCATTGAGGGGGATTTAACCCTTTTTCCGTTGGCTTCCTTAGAGGATCTCCCCATCGGCTGGACGGCGGAACAGGAGGGCGGGGTTTTTCGCCTGAAACCGCGGGCCGACGCGGCGTTATTCGGTTACGGGGTGGGGCAGCATTCCTGGAAGCCATTTCTTTTCCCGCCGCGCCAGCGCCTGTGGGAGGCCCGGGGCACGGAAAGGGGCTGGCAACTGGTAACGGAGCCGGAAGAGCCGCCCCGCCTGGCGCTTTTCGGGGTGAGGGCCTGCGATTTGCGGGCCATTGAGGTTCTGGATCGGGTTTTCCTGAAAGGGGCTTTTGTGGACCCGATTTATCGGTCCCGGCGCGAAACAGCCTTGGTGGTGGCGGTGCATTGCACCCAGGCCGGCGGCACCTGCTTTTGCGTTTCCATGGGCACCGGGCCCCGGGTTACTTCCGGCTTTGACCTGGCCTTAACCGAAATACTGGGGGACCGCCAGCATTATTTCCTGGTGGAAGCGGGAACAGCCGAAGGTGAAGACATCCTGGCCGCCGTGCCCACCCGCCCGGCCAAGGAGGCGGAGATCGCCGCGGCAGACCAGGCCATTGCCCGAGCCGCGGCGGCCATGGGGCGGGCGGTGGAGACGCGCGGCCTGAAAGAACTGCTCTATCGCAATTATGAACACCCGGGCTGGACCACCGTTGCCAGCCGCTGCCTAACCTGTGGCAATTGCACTATGGTCTGTCCCACTTGTTTCTGCCATACCTATGAAGATTTTCCGGACCTGGAAGGAAAGCGGGTCGAGCGCTGGCGGCGTCAGCAGGTCTGCTTCACTTTGGACTTCTCTTATATTCACGGGGGGAGCGTGCGCGCCAGCGTCCTGTCCCGATACCGTCAATGGCTGACCCACAAGCTGGCCACCTGGGTGGATCAGTTCGGCTGTTTCGGCTGCGTGGGCTGCGGGCGCTGCATCACTTGGTGTCCGGTGGCCATTGATATTACTGAAGTGGTCCGGGACTTCCGCGAACGGGATGGCGAGAAGGGCGGGGGCGAGACCGGGGAAGGCAGCAGAGCTTGAGTAGAAGAACAACGGGGGCGCGAGTGGCTCAGGCGCCGGGTCCAGGGGCATGGGTTCAAGAAGGGAGATGGGAAGACAAGGAGGGTATTTATGGAGTCCATGGAGCAACTCCTGGCGGAGCATCCGTTTTTACAGGGATTGGCGCCCCAATATCTAAGCCGCTTGGCGTCGTGCGCAGAAGTGCGGCAGTATGCCGCCGGCCAGTTCCTTTTCCGGGAGGGGGAGGAGGTCCGGGAATTTTTTCTGGTCCGTCACGGCCAGGTAGCTATGGAAATCTACAGCGCCCGGCGGGGACCCATCACGGTGCAGACCCGGCAGGGAGGGGACATTTTGGGGTGGATCGGCCTGCCCCCTCCCTACCTCTGGAACTTTGACGGCCGGGCCATGGTGATCACCCGAACCATCGCCATCCGGGTGGAATGCCTGTATCAACTGTGCGAAACCGACCACGAAATAGGATATACGTTACTCAAGCGGTACGTGGGTGCTATGGCGGAGCATTTCAAATCCCTAAAGCTTCAATTGGTGGATATAATCCATGGTCTTTGATCGAAAGCCTGTCACAGCCGCAGCCGGGACACGAGAACCTATGCTGCCGCTGATATACCGGGTGGAGAAGCGGGTCAGGGAAACCGCCGACACCTTTACTTTGGTGCTGAGGCCCGAGACGGACGCGGCCGGTTTTTCCTTTGCTCCGGGCCAGTTCAATATGCTCACGGCCTTCGGGGTGGGGGAAGTGCCCATTTCCATCAGCGGCGATCCGGGGCGGCCTCTGCCGTTGAGCCATACCATCAGGGCGGTGGGGGCAGTGACCAGGGCCCTTACTACAAGGCGCCAAGGGGAACAGATCGGCGTGCGGGGGCCTTTTGGCACGTCTTGGCCGCTCCGCCAGGCAGAGGGCAATGACTTGGTGATTGTTGCCGGGGGCCTGGGGCTGGCTCCTCTCCGGCCGGCCATTTATCACATTCTCGACCATCGGGCTGCTTATGGCAATGTGGAGATCGTCTACGGGGCCCGGACGCCGGCGGACCTGCTCTATTCCCAGGAGCTGATGAAATGGCGGGGGCGTTTTGATCTGCGGGTGCACGTGACGGTGGACAGCGCCACCCCGGACTGGCGGAGCAATGTGGGCGTGGTCACCACCATTATCCCCCGGATCTATTTCGACCCGCTGCACACTACGGTTTTGGTGTGCGGTCCGGGGGTGATGATGCGCTTTGTGGTGCAGGAGTTCCGCAGACGCGGCGTCCCGGAGGACAATATTTTTATTTCGATGGAACGCGCCATGAAGTGCGGCATCGGTCTGTGCGGCCACTGCCAGTTGGGGCCGGTTTTCATCTGCAAGGACGGGCCGGTGTTTTCCTATGCCCGGATCAAAGAGTGGTTCGAGAGACGGGGTATCTGATATGGGTTTCCGACGGCGACCCAAACTGGCAGTCTGGAAGTTTACCTCCTGTGACGGCTGTCAGCTTTCGTTGTTGGACCTAGAGGATGAACTGCTGACTCTGGCGGAAACGCTGCACCTGGCCTATTTTATGGAAGCCTCCCGGGAAGTGATTCGCGGCCCTTATGATATTTCCCTGGTGGAGGGTTCGATAAGCACTCCGGAACACCTGGAGCAGATCAAGCAGGTGCGCCGGATGTCCCGCTGGCTGGTGGCTATGGGCACCTGTGCCACTTCCGGCGGTATCCAGGCCCTGCGCAATTTCACCGATGTCAAGGATTATCTGCATATTGTGTACGAAAGGCCGGAACTCCTGGAAACCTTGGGCGAATCCACTCCGGTGGCCCAGCACGTCCCGGTGGATTTGGAACTGCAAGGCTGTCCGCCCAACAAGTACCAGCTTTTGGAGGTCATCAGCGCCTTATTGCACGGGCGGAAGCCGGCTATCGAGACAGGCAGCGTCTGTCTGGAATGCAAGCGGCAGGGCACGGTCTGCGTGCTGGTGGCCCGGGGGCTTCCGTGTCTGGGGCCGGTGACCCAGGCGGGTTGCGGGGCGTTGTGCCCGGCGCACCACCGGCCCTGCTACGGCTGCTTCGGACCCAAGGAGACGCCCAACACCGGGTCGCTGAGCCGTTGGTTCAGCCAGCGGTTGGGCCAATCCGAAAGCGAGTTGATCCGGGCCTACCGCCGGTTTTACGCCAACGCCAAGGCGTTTCGCCGGGAGTCCGAAGCCATAGGCAAAGGACAGGGGGCCGGCTAGGCTTTCCGCCCGGCAGCGCCCCCTCGAATTTTTAACCCTTGAGTTTTCTTTGAATTTTTCTCATGTCAAAAAGTAAAACCATCAAGGTGGATTACTTGGCCCGGGTGGAAGGCGAGGGCCGTCTGTTCCTGAAGATCAGGAACGGCCAGGTAGTGGAGTCCCGTTTCAGCATCTTTGAACCGCCCCGGTTTTTTGAGGCCTTTTTGCGGGGGCGTCATTTCACCGAGGCCCCGGATATCACCGCCCGCATTTGCGGCATCTGTCCGGTGGCCTACCAGATGAGTTCGGTGCACGCCATGGAACAGGCCCTGGGAATTCAGGTGACCGGCCCGCTCCGGAACCTGCGCCGTTTGCTTTATTGCGGCGAATGGCTGGAGTCCCACGCCCTGCATGTCTTTCTGCTGCACGCCCCTGACTTCCTGGGCTACCAGGATGGATTCCGCATGGCCAAGGACCACCCGGAAATCGTGAAACGGGGCCTTAGGCTGAAAAAAGCCGGCAACGCCCTGGTGGCCAAACTGGGCGGCCGGGAGATTCATCCCATCAACGTGCGGGTGGGGGGTTTTTACCGGGTGCCGGCCAAAGAAGAGCTTCTGCCGCTGGCTGAGGAACTGAAGTGGGCTCGGGACGCCGCCCTGGAAACCGTGCGCTGGACCGCGGGGCTTTCTTTTCCGGATTTCGAGCGGGATTATGAATTCGTGGCCTTGCGTCATCCACAGGAATATCCCATGAACGAAGGGCGCCTGGCATCCGACCGCGGTCTGGACCTTGCGGCTGCTGAATATGAAGAGAACTTCGTGGAAGAGCAGGTCCCGCATTCCACGGCCCTGCACTCTCGCCTCAAAGCGCGGGGGCCTTACCTAGTGGGCCCCTTGGCCCGCTTTAATCTCAATTTTCCGCGTCTGACCCCTTTGGCCCGGGACGCGGCCCGGGAGGCCGGCCTAACCCCGCCGTGCCGCAATCCCTTTAAAAGCATTATTGTGCGCAGCGTGGAAATTCTTTTTGCCGTGGAAGAATCTCTGCACCTGATTGAGAACTACGAGCGGCCGGAGCGGCCCTTTATTGAGGTGGAACCGAAAGCCGCGGTGGGCTATGGCTGCACCGAAGCCCCCCGGGGGATTCTCTACCACCGGTATCGCCTCAATGACGAAGGTCTGATCCAGGAAGCCAAAATTGTCCCGCCCACCTCCCAGAACCAGAAAAGCATGGAAGCCGACCTGGCAGAGTTCGCCCTTCGGAACCCGGATCTGCCCCTCGACCGCCTCACCTGGCAGTGCGAGCAGGTGATTCGCAACTATGACCCGTGCATCTCCTGCGCCACCCACTGCTTGAAGCTGGAGATTGAAAGGTAAGGCTGAGGGTAACCGGCCGAGCCGCGCCGACGCCCAGGGTTGCACCGGCTTATGCCGCGTGATAAGGATAAGCAATACTTTTTTTCCGGATGAAAGCAAAACCCTTGCCGGCCCGCAGGCAGAGCAGCAGCAAAACCCAGGAGCAGTAAGCCGGCCGCAGTAAGCCGACCCAAGGTGGTGGCGACCATATGCCCTGCAGGAAGAAAATAGCCTTCATCGATCTGAAGGCCCAGCAGAAACTCATTTACTCCGTACTGCAGGCTCGGATTGAGCGGGTTCTAACCCATGGCCAGTATATCATGGGACCGGAGGTGGAGGAGGTGGAAGCCAGACTCGCTGCTTATGTAGGTGTCAAGCATGCCATCACCTGCGCCTCCGGTACCGACGCCCTCCTGATGGTTCTTATGGCCAAAGGGGTCGGGCCCGGGGATGCGGTCCTCACCACGCCCTTTACCTTCATCGCCACCGCGGAGGTTGTTCAACTGGCGGGGGCAACGCCGGTATTTGTGGACATCGACCCCCGCACCTTCAACCTTGATCCCCAGGCTCTGGAAAAGACTTTGTCTGGCTGGCGGCAGCATCCTTTGACCGCCGCCTTGCGGCCCAAAGGGATAATACCGGTGGATCTTTTCGGCCAACCGGCGGACTATGACCGTATTAATGAGATTGCCCGGGAGTACGGCCTGTTCGTTTTGGAGGACGCGGCCCAGTCCTTCGGGGCGACCTACAAGGGCCGGCGGGCCGGCTCTCTGGCGGAGGCCGCGGCCACCTCCTTTTTTCCGGCCAAACCCTTGGGCTGCTACGGCGACGGCGGGGCCATCTTCACCGACGACGATGTGCTGGCGGAAGTGCTGCGCTCCATCCGGGTGCACGGGCAGGGGGCCCACCGCTATGACCACGTGCGGCTGGGCCTCAACGGCCGCTTCGACTCCCTCCAGGCGGCGGTGCTGCTGGCAAAGCTGGAGATTTTTGACCAGGAGGCGGCCGCCCGCCAGGCCGTGGCCCGGCGTTACCACGAGGGATTAAAGGATCGGGTGGTAGTACCTTACGTTTCCCTGGACTGCACTTCCATCTGGGCCCAGTATTCCGTGCTCAGCCCGCGGCGGGACGAACTTCGGATCCGACTCCAAGCAGCCGATATTCCCACCGCCATCTATTATCCCAAGCCCCTTCACCTGCAGCCAGCCTTCGCCCATCTGGGCTACCACCCCGGCGACTTTCCGGTGAGCGAAGAGACCGCCCGACGGATTTTCAGCCTCCCCATGCATCCTTATCTGAGCATAGAGGATCAGGATTTTATTATAGAGACGCTGTGCGGTTGACCCAGGCTAGACTGGCGCGGGCTCCTTTAGGATTTCCACCCGCCAGAACAGGTGATGGACCGGCGTGAGGCTCCAGGAAGAAAGGCCCGCTTGTTCAAAAACCGTAGCAAAATCGGCGGCCCGCAGGGCATGGTTCCAGGCCAGAGACCGAAACCCAAGCAGGACCAGGAGGAAGGGCAGGCACTCCTCCCGGGCGAAGGCCTGGAGCTGGCGGCGGCTGGCCTCCCGGTTCATTTCATAGATCCAGGCCCGTCCGTCCGGTTTCAAAACCCGCACCATTTCCTTGGCTGCCTGGATCGGATCCTGCCAGATGTGGAAGCTGAAAGTGGCCAGAATCCGGTCCAAACACGCCGTCCGCACCGGCAAAGCCCGGGAATCCCCTACCAGGGCGGCTCCGGCTTGGAGGTCCCCGAGTCTGCGACGCCCTTGGGCGATCATGCGAAAAGAGAAATCCAGACCATAGAGCTTCAGATCCGGGCGCTCCCGGGCCAGGTAGCGCAAGAGATAGCCCGGGCCGGTGCCCACGTCCAGGAGACGTGCCCCGGCTGGGGTCCCAAAGGCTACCTCTGCGACAATGCGCCAGTAGATGCGGCGGAAAAGAGGGGTTCGGGCCATATGTGCATAAAGCCAGGGCGGAGGCTCCAGCTCAAGCCGACGGAAAAATGTCCTGGTCATCATTGCCATGACGGTCCAGATCGTCATAACTGTCGAACTTTACTTCGATATCCGCGGTGCGGGCCACGGTTCGGACCAGGTGCCGGAGCCAGGTATGATAGACCACCGCGGTGGCCAGAAAGCACAGCAAGGCGACCCAGCCTTCGCTCAAGGCCCCCAGGAGAAGAAGCAGGGTCATGATCAGAAGGCCGAAAACCAGGAGCAGGATATCCGCCATATAGCCCTTGCCCATGGTTTCACTTTACCCAATTTGCCGGAAAACGGAAACCCACGGCCCGCCGTTCCGGCCCTCAAAGGCTTATTATTTTCCCGGAATCAGCGGAAATGACAGGCGACCCAGTGCCCCGGCGCGGTTTCCCGAAATTCGGGCGGGACGTTTCCGCAGACAGGGAGCCGGGCTTCCGGGCAGCGAGGATGGAAGGGGCAACCGGGGGGAAGGCGGATAGGGGAGGGGAGGTCGCCCTTGAGCGCCGGCGGGTGGAAAGGGCGCTCCGGGTCCGGCAATGGCACGGCCTTAAGGAGGGCCTCGGTGTAAGGGTGCAGGCGGGCTGTGGCAAACACCTTCCGGGGGGCTAAATTGACGATTTTTCCCAGGTACATTACCGCAATGCGGGTGCACACCTGGGAAATGACGGCCAGGTCGTGCGAAATGAGCAGATAAGTAAGACCATGCCGCCTTTGCAGTTCGGCCAGCAGATTAAGAATCTGGGCCTGGATGGAGACATCCAGGGCACTTACCGGCTCGTCGGCTACAATGAGGCGGGGTCGCAAGGCCAAGGCCCGGGCGATGCCGAGGCGCTGCCGCTGACCGCCGGAAAACTCATGAGGATAACGGTCCAGGTGCTCCGGACCAAGACCCACTTCCTGCAGAAGCTCCTCCTTCCAGGCCCGGCGCTGGGTTTTGCTTCCCAGGCCGTGAATGGCGTAAGGCTCCTCCAAGATCTGCCCCACCGTCATCCGGGGGTTAAGGGAAGAGTAAGGGTCCTGGAAGATGATCTGCATCTGACGGCGCACCTGTTTCAGGCGGGAGCGCGGCAAAGCCTGCAGATTTTCCCCGGCAAACCACACCTCTCCCTGGCTGGGGGGCAACAGGGCCAGGATCACCCGGGCCAGGGTGGACTTGCCACAGCCCGACTCCCCCACCAGTCCCAGGGTCTCGCCTTCCTGCAGGGCAAAACTCACGCCGTCCACCGCCTTCAGAACCGGCCCCCGGCCCCAGGGCCCGGCCAGGCGGAAGTGGCGGGCGAGGTTTTTGGTTTCCAAAAGGATGTCAGACATTGCCCCAGTTATCTTTTCTTTTTTGCAAAGATAGCTATCGCCTACTATAACCCATTAACTTTGCTGTTTGAAGGGCTTCCAGACCGGATAATAAGGGAAAAAATCGTAATCATCTTTTTCTCTAGAAAGAAAGTCGTGGTATCATGCAAATGAATCCAGGATTCAGCGCGGATGCCACGAATTCTCCCCAGGGGTCAAAAGGCGCGCGGATCCTTGGCACCACTGGGGTTATTCACTGCCAAAACCTGACGGAAAGGAGAATGAAGCATGGCTCGCATTGCGATTGTTTCCTGCCAGAAAATCAAAGACAAAAGCTGTGTCGGCTGCATCAAGTGCTTTAAGGCCATGGAACTGAAGGAAGGAGAATTCTCCCGCTACCCTGACAAGGTGGAAGTGGTGGCCATGTGCGACTGCGGAGACTGCCCGGGGCTGGTCATGCCCAAGTTGTCCTTGGTCAAGGATGTGGCCAGCCATTATGGCCGGGATTTCGACACCGTGTTTATCGGCACCTGCATTGTCAAGGCGGTGAACACGGCGGCCTGCCCCATTAACCTGGAAAAGCTGCAAGGCCTGATCCAGACCGTGCTGGGCAAACAAGTGGTAATCGGCACCCATACCTACTAATCTGTCGGGCTTTTCGGAAGGGGGCCGGGGCAGGAAGGCAGCCGGCGCGGAGTCCCGGCGTCCGTCTTTAGGGAGCGCCTCGCCAGCAGCGCACCCGGTGGCCGGGGGCAATCTCCACCCACGGGGGTGCTTCGGCGCAGCGGGACATGACCTCGGAACAACGGTCCTGGAAAAGGCAGCCGGCCGGGGGCGCATAAAGGTCGGGGATTTGGCCGGGGATGGCGGCCAAAACCGCGCCCGGAGGGTGATGGAAGTCCAGCTTGGGCACGGAATTGAGCAGGCCCCGGGTATAGGGGTGGCTGGGGTTTTTAAAGAGTTCCAGAATGGGGGCCTCTTCCACAATGAGACCGGCGTACATCACGGCCACCCGGTTTGCGGTCTGGGCCACGATGCCCAGGTTGTGGGTGATAAACAGCACGGCCAGGCCCAACTGGTCTTTGAGGGACTTGAGAAGGGCCAGGATCTGGGCCTGAATGGTGACGTCCAGGGCCGTGGTGGGCTCATCTGCAATGAGGATATCCGGGTTGCAGGCCAGAGCCATGGCAATGAGCACCCGTTGGCGCAGACCCCCGGAAAGCTGGTGCGGATATTGGGAAAGACGCCGGGTCGGGTCGGGCAGGCCCACCCGGCCCAGAGTCTGAGCCGCTTGCCTTAAGGCCTCCCGGCGGGACAGGTGCCGGTGTTGCCGAAGGACTTCGGCCACCTGCTCCCCGATGGTGATGACCGGGTTGAGCGCGGTCATGGGCTCCTGGAAGACCATGGCAATGCGGTCGCCCCGGATATCCCTCAGCTTTGCCTCCGGCAGACTGAGGAGATCCTGGCCGCGGAAAAGAATCTCGCCTGCCACCTCTGCCGGCGGACAGGAGAGAAGACGAAGGATAGACAAGGCCGTAACCGTCTTGCCGCAGCCGGATTCGCCCACCAGCCCCAGGGTTTCACCGGGGGCCAGGGTCAGGTTCACCCCGCTCACCGCCCGGAGACGTCCGGCGGGAAGGTGAAAGTGAATCCGGAGGTCCTTTATTTCCAGGAGGGGCGAGGCTTGAGTCCTGGTCATGCCGGCGGCGCCTCTTCCAGGGGGATCTGGATAGTGAAGGTGGAACCCTGGCCCGGATTGCTCTCCACGAAAATGCGGCCGCCGTGCTCTTCAATAATATTCCGACAGATGGCCAAGCCCAGCCCCGTGCCTTTTTGCTTGGTGGTGAAGTAGGGCTGAAAGATTTTGGCTAACACCTCCGGGGTCATGCCCTCGCCGGTATCAGTGATGCTGATTTCCGCCTGGCCGTCTTTCACCCTGCTGGTAACTGTCAGTTGCCCCCCTTTGGGCATGGCCTCCAGGGCGTTCTTGATCAGGTTGAGCAGGACCTGATGAAGCTGATGGGCATCGAAGCTGAACGGGGGAATGGGGGTTTCCCGGACCCGGCGCACGAGTATGTGGCGCGGGGCGAAAGACTCCTTGAACAGGTCCAGGGTTGTCTCCAGGAGCGCCTCCAAGTCGCCTTTTTCTTTGTGGGGGGCCGGTCGCCGGACAAAGTCGCGCATCTCCGCAATCATAGCTTCCAGCCCCGAGACCTCCTCGGTGATGATGGCGAGCTTTTGCCGGTCTTTTTCCGCCAGCCCCGGGGATCTGAGCAGCTGTCGGGCGAAACCGCCGATGATGGCCAAAGGATTTTTGATTTCATGGGCGATGTGGGTGATGGTGTTGCCCACCGCGGCCAGGCGTTCGGAGTGAAGCAGCCGCTCTTCCATCTGTTTGTATTCCGTAATATCTCGGATTATGCCGGTGAAATAAAAATTGCCCCGAATTTCTGCCACTGAAAAGGAAATGCTCATGGGGAATTCGCGGCCGTCCCGGCGCTGGGCCGTGAGCTGCACGTGTTTGCCGATAAACCGGGGCTCCCGGGTGGCCAGGTAGCGGCGTACGTATTCGTGGTGCACGTCCTTGTACGGCGGCGGGATGATGATTTTTAGATCCTGACCGATGGCCTCTCGGCGGGGGTAGCCGAAGATCAGTTCAGCGCCGTAATTGTAGCCGATAATGCGGTGGTTTTCATCGATGGTGATGATGGCGTCCGCGGCGTTTAACAGGATGCCGGAGCTGACTTCGATTTTCTGGCGGATTTCATAAAATTGACAGATCACCTGTTCCAGGGCCGGGAGGCCCGGGCCGGTGACCAGATTGTCCCATTCGGCCCCCCGTAAGGAGGCGGTCCGGTTTTGCCAGTCCAGAATGAGGTCGTAGGCTTTGGGGTCCAATTCCGCTAAAGGCCGGGGCGGCCCGATGACTTCGGGGGAAAGAAGGCCCAGGGTCACTGCTTCGGGGCGGCTTTCGGGCAAGGTCTGGATCCCGGGCCGGGCGGCGGCGGGCCTGTCGGCCTTAAAGAAATCCACCTGTACCATGGGGTAGCCGATGACGGAGTATGGTAAGGCCAGGGGCAGGCAACCGGCGCGCTCGCGGTCCACAATGATGGCGATATAGATGGTTTCCGGGTCGCGGCTCATCCTTGCCCTGATCAGCCCTCAAAGCGTTTGAACACCAAGGTGGCGTTGGTGCCGCCGAAACCGAAGGAATTGGAAAGAGCGTAGTTGATGGGCGCCAGGCGTGCCTGGCCCGGGACGTAGTCCAGGCCGGCGCATTCCGGATCCACTTCCGTCAGGTTGATGGTGGGCGGGATTTTGCCTTCCTTGAGGGAAAGGACGGTAAAGATGGCTTCCACCGCGCCGGCGGCGCCCAGGAGGTGCCCGGTCAGAGATTTGGTGGCACTGACCAAGGGCCGTTTGTTTTTAAAAACCTGAAGTAGAGCCTGGGCCTCGTTTCTGTCCCCCACCGGGGTGGCCGTAGCATGGGGATTGACATAGTCAATATGGTCCGGGGTTATGCCGGCGTCTTTCAGGGCTATCAGGATACAGCGCATGGCGCCTTCGAGGTGCGGGTCGGTGATATGGTAGGCGTCGCCCGTCATGCCGAAGCCCAGGAGCTCGGCATAGATTTTGGCCCCTCGGGCCAGGGCGTGCTCCCGCTCTTCCAAAACCAGGATGCCGGCCCCTTCGGACATGACAAAGCCGCAGCGGTGAATATCAAAGGGGCGGCTGGCGGCCTCCGGCCGGTCATTGTAGCCGGTGGCCAGGGCCCCCATGCGGTAGAAGCCCGTGAGGGTAAGGGGGGTGATGGCAGCTTCGCTGCCGCCGGCCGCCATCAGGTCCGCCTCCCCCAGCTGGATGGAGCGCAGGGCCATGCCGATGGCGTGGGAGCCGGCGGCGCAGGCGGTGGAAAGAGCGATGTTCGGGCCTTTGGTTTTAAAGGTGATGGAGACGTTGCCGGCCGCCAGGTTCGGGATCATTTTGGGGACCAGAAAAGGCGAAACGCGGCGCACGCCTTCGTTGATGAGCCGGTACATGGATTCTTCCCAGGAACTTACCCCTCCCATGCCGCTGGCGATAATGACTCCGGCCCGGTCCGGGTTTTCAGACTCCAGGTCCAGCCCTGAGTCCTGGATGGCCTCCAGAGAGGCGGCCAAGGCAAACTGGGTGAAACGGTCCGTATATTTCACCTGTTTCAGGTCTTCTTTGGTCAGATTTTTCTTCCTGGCCTGCAGGAGTTCTTTGAGGTCAAAATCCGTCACTTCGCCGCCAATACCCGGGAAATCTTCCGGAGCTCGGTAGGTCTGGATGAATTCCTCATTGTAAAAGCTGAGCCGCTTAATGCCGGATTCACCGGCCAGCAGGCGGGCCCAGACAGTAGGAACATCAAGCCCCATGGAGGTCACCATTCCTAAACCGGTGACCACCACCCGTCTCAGGTTTACAGATTGCCTCCCGGACATGGCCCTTACCTCCGCCCTCGTTTACCGAAATCTTTTTCACATATTATAGCTTTTTTGTCACAAAAGCCCATACCATACCGCCGGGGATCCAATATGAGGCTGGATGGGGGGAAAACACCGGCTGGTGAGATGGGCTTTGCCCTTGTAACATACCCATGATATCCTGGGAAAGTCAACCGAAATGGCGGGGCTAGGGAGCTATGAATCTTAAGGTGGAAACATATTCCGGTGCCAAGCTGCATGAACAGCCGCGGCGGTTTTATTGGCAGGGAAAGTGGCAAGAAGTCAAAGAGGTGCTTGACCGCTGGCAGACCCCTGAATATCTCTGCTTCCGAGTCAGAGCAGACAACGGCCGGGAATATGTCCTGCGTTGGCAGCCGGAGACGGACGTTTGGGAATTGTCCGCGGTTTAAAGTAAAATTTGGCTTTGGCAAAAAAGGCATTTACTTTTGGGAAGAAGGTGCGATAGAATTGGCCTGTTCAAAGTGAGGCTTCCTCTTTTCTCCGGGAAAATTTCTTTTAGTATGGGGTGCCTATGAAATACAAAGTCAATCCCTCCTACATGGAAAAATTATATTCTTTCTACTCCCCTTTTTATGACCACATTTTTGGGCATCTGCTGGCCCCCGGACGACGGCAGGCCTTCAAGTATCTGAGTCCGCGGCAAGGACAAAAGATTCTGGAAATCGGGGTCGGCCCCGGCTCCACTCTGGAATTTTATCCCCCGCGGACCGAATTGGTGGGCATTGACATCTCGGCTGCCATGATCGCCAAAGCCCGGGAAAAGGCCGCAAAGCTGAACAGCGGCAGTACCTTCAAATTTTATGTGATGGACGCCGCCAACCTGGATTTCCCCGACAACCATTTTGACGCCATCATGTCGGCCTATGTGATCACCACGGTGCATGATCCCCACCGGGTGTGTCGAGAAATCCGGCGGGTGGTCAAACCCGGCGGCCAGATCATTGTAGTAAATCATACCCGCGGCCAGAACGGAAATTACTGGAACAAGCTGGAAGACCTACTGGCGCCTCTCTTCATCCGCATCGGCTTCACCACTGACTTGGACGTCATCCAGGTTATGAAGGACGCAGGAATTGAAGTCAAGCACGCGATCCGCTGCAATCTCATGAATACCGGCCGGATTATTATCGGTACCAAGACCGAGAGTTGATACTTGGTGGGATGAAATAAAAGTTAATCCAGGGAAGGGGGCGGCCGCCGGCGCCTTCCTCCCTGCCACTGCCCGGAGGGGATTGAGCCGTACAAGTTACCGCCGGGTGACCACCGTCTGGGGGAAATGTGAAAGTTACCGAAGATTCCTTTGTCACCATTGATTATCTTATCCGTTTGCCGGGAGGCCAGACCTTTCCCGCAGACGGTATCCCGGATACCATCTCCTTCTGTATGGGACACGGCGTGATGCCCCCCGCCCTGGAAGCCGCCATGCTGGGAATGACCGTAAATGAGCATAAGCAGGTGCAACTCCTCCCTTCCGAAGCTTACGGCGAAGTGGACGAGGAGCTCATCACAGAGGTGAACCGCGCCGACTTCGACCCGGAGACCGATTTACGCCCGGGTCTGATCTTTGAGACCCTGGATGACGAAAACCAGCCTGTCCACTTTGTCGTGGTGGAAGTAAAGCCCGACACCGTGGTCATTGATTTCAACCATCCCTTGGCCGGCAAGGAGGTGGAGATTGCTTTCACCATCCGGGGGGTGCGGGAGGCAAAGCCGGAGGATTTGCACCGCTGCGTCCATTGCGAGGGCGACGAGTCGCCGCGCCATTAGCCCCCTCCGCCTGGTCCGGGCTTCGGGTGTCGGAGAATCGCGCCGGTGGTTGCCAGACCTTACTGACCGCCCTTCTGAAATCATCAGCCCTGTCGGAAACAGATGGAGGATCGGGAATGTCTTTCCCTTGGGTGCGGCATTATGACCCCGGTGTGCCCTTGGAGGTGGACCTGCCGGATATTTCCGTGCCTTGGCTGCTCCGCCAGGCCGCATCCCGGGCCATGGAGACGCCCGGTTTGATTTTTTTCGGGCGCCGTCTGACGTATGGCTCTTTGATGGAGCAGGCGGCCCGGGTGGCCCAGGCCCTCCGGAACCTGGGTCTGAGGTATGGGGAGCGCCTGGCCATCATGCTTCCCAACTGCCCCCAGCTGGTCTTGGCCTATTATGCCGCCCTGCATTTGGGCGCGGTGGTGGTGCTCCTTAGTCCTCTGCTCAGCCCCAAGGAAATCAGAGAGCAGCTTCTGGATTCCGAGGCCCGTTTTTTCGTAGTTCTGGACCATTTGCTTCCCAAGGCGGAGGAAGCCCTGACGGAAGTGCGCCTGGAGCAGATTATTGTGGCCCGTCTGGCCGATTACCTGCCTTGGCCCTTATCTTGGTTTTATCCCTTAAAGGCCTGGTGGCAGGGGCTGCCCCAGGGCTTTGGGGAGCGGCCCGGCCGCCTTGTCTGGACCAGCCTGTTGCAGGCTCCGCCTCTGTCTGAGGCACCGCGTCCTCAGCCCCAGGACCCCGCCATCCTGCAATACACCGGGGGCACCACCGGCACCCCCAAGGCCGCTATCCTGAGTCACCACAACCTCATGGCCAACGTCGCCCAAATCAACGCCTGGATGCGGCCGGTACGCTATGGGCAGGAGAGGGTCGTGGGTCTGCTCCCCTTTTTTCATGTTTTTGGGCTTACCGTGTGCCTCAATTGGAGCGTCTCCCAGGCCGCCACAGTCATCCTGCTGCCGCGTTTTGAGATTCAGGAATTTTTGGGCGTGTTGAAAAAATACCGGCCCACCATTCTTCCCGGCGTGCCCACCCTCTTTGTGGCCCTCATCAATCATCCGGAGCTGCCCCGGATTGATCTGTCATCCCTGTGGGCCTGTGTCAGCGGTTCAGCGCCTCTGCCCATGGAAGTGCGGGAGAAATTTGAAAGCCTCTCCGGCTGCCGCATTCTGGAAGGTTACGGGCTCACCGAGGCCAGTCCGGTGACCCACTTCAACCCTCTGGAGGGCAAGCGCCCCCCGGGCAGCATCGGCTTGCCATTCCCCAGCACCCGGGCCAAGGTGGTGGATGAGGAAACCGGCAAGCGGGAGCTGCCGCCCGGGGAAGTGGGGGAACTCATTATCCAAGGGCCCCAGGTCATGCAGGGCTATTGGCGGAGGCCCGCGGAAACAGCCCTGGTGCTCCGGGACGGCTGGCTTTTTACCGGCGACCTGGCCAAGATGGACGACGAGGGTTTTTTTTATATAATTGATAGAAAAAAAGACATGATAATAAGCGCGGGCTTCAAGATTTTCCCCCGGGAGGTGGAGGAGGTGCTCTACCAGCACCCCCAGGTAAAAGAGGCCGTGGTGTATGGCGTGACGGACGACTATCGGGGCGAAGTGGTGAAGGCCGTGATCGTGCCCCGGGAGGGCGTCAATCTCACGGAAGATGAAATCCGGGAGTACTGCCGCCCCCGCCTGGCGGCCTATAAACTTCCCAAATTCATCGAATTCCGTCGTGAACTGCCCAAAAGCCTGGTGGGCAAAGTCCTGCGCCGCGCCCTGCGGGAAGAGGGCCAAGAGATGGTCCGGCCCGCCCCCTCGCCATGACCTGGAGACGCACCCTCCGCTATTATTGGCTGAAATTCAAACGACTTCAGGACAGCCCCCAAAAGCTGGCCTGGGGTATGGCCCTGGGCGTATTCATCGGCGTCACCCCCACGGTTCCTTTCCATACGGTGACAGTACTGTTTTTGGCCCCCCTGCTTCGGGTATCCCCGGTCACCGCCCTCATGGGCATCTGCATTATGAACCCGGTCACCATGGCCCCTTTGTATTATGCCGCTTACCAGGTGGGCAAATTGGTACTTTTACGTCAGGCTCCTCTGAGTTTTCCAGAAGCCCTTGATCTCCACAGCCTTTTCGGGTTATTGTGGCGGGGCGGCCTGGCCCTGCAGGTGGGCGGCGTGATCATCGCCCTTCCGCCGGCCGTGGTCTCCTATTTTCTCACCCTTTGGGTGGCCAAGCGCGTGCGCCGGGCCCAAGTCCTTAAACGGCGCGAGGCCGATTGTGTCCTTTCCGTCCCCCAAGACCGTTCTCCATCGCCTGGGCCTGAGACCTAAAAAATCCCTGGGCCAACACTTTCTCCTTTACCCTCACCAAGCCCGCCGCATCGTCGACGCCTTGGAGCTTGGGCCGCAGGAGGTGGTGGTGGAAATCGGCCCCGGCCTGGGGGCCCTGACCGTGCTGCTGGCGGAAGCGGCCAAAGAAGTGCTGGCCCTGGAGGTGGATAAAGCTCTGATTGACTATTTGCGGGCCGAGCTTTTGCCGGCCTGCCCCCGCCTTCGCCTCTTAGAAATGGACGTAATGCAGTTCGATTTTCTGGGAGCCAGGCGGGCAGCCGGCCAGCCTCTCAAGGTGGTGGGAAACCTGCCCTACCACATCACCTCCCCCCTGCTGTTTAAATTGATGGAGGAAAAGGCCGCCTTTTCCCTGGCAGTGCTCATGGTTCAGGAAGAGGTGGGGGATCGCCTCCTGGCCAAGCCGGGGGGCAAGGATTACGGCATTCTGAGCGTGATGGCGCAGTATCATTTCCGCCTCAGGAAGCTGTTTTCCCTGGGGCCGGCCAACTTTTACCCCCCGCCCCAGGTAAGCTCCGTGGTGCTGAGGCTGGAACCCGTGGGGCCCAGCCCCCGGGCGGCAGACGAGAGCCTTTTCCGGCAGGTAGTTAAAATCGCTTTCGCCCAGCGCCGCAAGACCCTGAAAAATACCCTGGCGGTCCAGGCCGCCGCCTTCGGCCTGCAACCCCCAGACTTTCTTGCTCTCCTGGAGGAGGCGGGGATTGACCCGGGCCGGCGGGCGGAAACCCTGAGCGTGTCCCAGTTTGTGGAGCTCAGCAACCGGATCTTTGAAAAAAGGAAACAGGCAGAAGAAGGGTAGGGATAAGCGCCCTTCCGATGGTCGGCTACAAGCCCGGGAAAAGTCCACTGGCCCGCCGGCCTGCCAAGGCTTCTGGGGTGGCAAACCGGAAAATTGGCAGGTTAATTGCAATTAAGACATAAATCAAAAAACCAGGGGGCGTGAGACTGTTATGCGCGGCCAGAAATTTGGGGTTATTTTTGTCTTGTCGGTTTGTCTGGCGGTTTTCAGTCCGGAGATGTCAGGTGCCAGGCCCGTGGATCTGGCCGATTATTTTGCCGTCGGGGAGATCGGAGGAAATCTCGATACAGTTAGTCAGGTTTGGAATTACCAATATACCTCTGGATCCTACATGGGGCAATCATTCACGGTTAATCTGAAAGGGTCAGTTGACCCAGCCACCGGCGTTCAACACCGAGTATACAAAAAAGGCGATGGGTCACCTTATCTTGAATGCTACATTAGGCCCAAAAGCATGTCCATCGTTTTAGCCGGGACCCGGGAGGGCTTCAATATTACGGATCAGGAAATTTCCCGCTTAAACGACAGGCAGGTGTTCCATGGAACGAAATACGCCTGGGTGCTGCACTTCCGCCGGGAGTGCCCCGAGCCTCTCCCTTATAAGGGGACTTATTTGATGATTGTGGTCATTGACAAGACCCAAAACGGTGATGCTCTCCTCAACGGTTGTTCATACCTGGACATACCCTCGGAGCTTCAAAGCAGACGAGTAATGGGAATTTCTTTTTTTGCCCCAAAGGTGGGGGAAATCTACCACTGGGAATATTCCTATGATAGCAACAACGATCATAAACCCTCAGAGGATTATACCTATAAGCTGATCTCCACTTCGGCCCCGTCCCCTTAAGGGCGCAGGCCGCATGGTCTGTGCCGGCGCGGCCCTCGAGGCCGCTTTTTTGTCCTGTTTCTTCCAGGAACAGACCTCCCTTTGGCCTTTTTGCCTTGGACTAATCTCAGCTTCAGGTCACAAAAGGCTTTTCTTCAGCCTTCCAGAAGGTAAACTAATGTCTGATGGACCTGTGGCTCTGGCTTCCCTTGGGACTGCTGGCGGCCTTGGGCACTGCGGCCGCGGATGCGGTGACCAAACGCTTTTTCGCGGACCTGTCGCCGTATGGCATGAGTCTAGCCCAATGGCTGTTTGCCTTGCCTTACCTGCTGATTGTTGGCCTGGCCCTCCCTTGGCCGCCCCTGGACCGCACTTTTTGGCTGGCGGTGGCCACGGCCCTTCCCCTGGAGGTAGCAGCGGCCCTGCTTTACATGCGGGCCATTAAAGTCTGCCCCATCTCCCGGTGCATCCCGTTTCTGGCCTTTACGCCGGTATTTCTGATTCTCACCGGCCGCCTGATTTTGGGGGAAGGCCTGAACCGCTGGGGGGTGGCCGCGGTCCTGCTGATGGCCGCGGGCAGCTATACCTTGAGCCTCGGGACCGGCGGTTACGGTTTTTGGGCGCCTCTCAGGTCCCTGGCCCGGGAGCCCGGCCCCCGCTTCATGCTGGCCGTGGCCGGTCTGTACTCCTGTACCGCGGCTCTGGGCAAGCTGGCCATTCTTCACTCTGAGCCGGCGTTTTACGGGGTGCTCTATCCCCTTCTCTTTTCCGGCGTGATGCTGGCAGGTTATCCGTGGAGCAATCCCCGACCTGCCCGGACGCTCTGGACCCGCCGGGGCTGGGGGGCGATTCTCGGCCTGTGCCTGGCAGCCACCATTATCAGCCAGGTCTATGGACTCAGACTGGCTCCGGCGGCTTATCTTATTGCCGTGAAGCGCACCAGCGTCTTTTTCAGCGTGGTTCTGGGGGGCTGGTGGCTCCGGGAGCGGCCCATAGTGCCCCGTCTTATCGGCGCCGGTCTGATGGCGGGCGGAGTGATGCTCCTGGCGTTCAAGGGAATGTAAGGAGGTTAAAGGTTTTTGGCATGTCTTTCACCTCTGAACCCCGAACTTACCGTACCCGTGTGGCCCGCAAAGGCCTGGTGGCCTTCCGGGTGGTGGTCAAAGAGACGGACCTCTTGGTGCTGGCCGCCCGGGATTTCCGCCGGGAGGTGCAGGAGGCGGTGGTCAAGGAACGCCAGCAACTGGAAAGCTACATCGCGGCTCATCCTGAGTTTGTCCGGACGCTGGTTCCCTGGCCCGAAGACCCCTTTGCCCCGCCGGTGGTCCGGGACATGATCGCGGCGGGCCGCAAGACCGGGGTCGGCCCCATGGCGGCGGTGGCCGGAGCCCTGGCCGAGCGCGTCGGGCGGGTTCTGCTGCCCTGGAGTCCGGAAGTCATCGTGGAGAATGGCGGCGATATCTTCCTGAAAATCATCCGGCCGGCAACCGTGGCGGTTTATGCCGGTAGCTCGCCCTTTAGCTATAAAGTGGGATTGAAGATCGATCCCCTTCTGGGGCCCCTGGGGGTATGCACCTCTTCCGGGACCGTGGGGCATTCCTTGAGTTTCGGCCGGGCCGACGCGGCCTGTGTTTTGGCCCCCTCCGCCGCCCTGGCCGATGCGGCGGCCACCGCTTTGGGCAACCGGGTGCCGGAAGCCAGCGCCATCAACGCCGCGCTGGAATGGGTGGCAGAGGTGCCCGGAGTCCTGGGAGCCCTGGTGATTGTGGGAGACAAGCTGGGTGCCTGGGGAAAAGTAGAACTCACGCCGCTATATAACCCCAAACCTTAAAACAGGCGGGGCTGTGCCAACCTGCGGCTGCCCTCCCCTTGCGGACCCTGAACGCGGAGGGCCTTCAATTAATGGACGGTGAAGGCAGGATATCTGGGTCGGGCGCCGATCCAGAAGGGAAAGCCAGGGGCCGGAGGCTCAGATACCGGGAGGGGGAGAAGAGGAGTGAAGGGGCAGGTTCCGCTCTTAAAAAATAATAGAAGGTCGGCAAAAAATTCTTTTGACATGATAAATTTTCTGCTATAAGGCTAATCATCAAAAAAATTCGTTTATCGTTTTTTAAGAAAAGGCAAGGGCGCATTATTATTTTTTTACAAGAAAGTGGCATTTGTCTTGCTACCCAAAATTCGGGGGAGGTTTTGCCTGCCAAGGTTGAGGCATGAGAAAATCCACCAAATCTAGCCGGGAAGAGGATGCCTTGCAGGAATTCGTCAGAATTTTCAATATGATACGGAGGGTAAACCATGCTTTGGCCCACGCCTCGGAGGAATCCGCCCTCCTCCAGGAATTCTGCAAGATCCTCGTGGAGACCGGCGGCTACGCCTTCGCCTGGGTGGGTCTCGCTGAAGCCGAAAAGGACAAAGGCATTGTCCCGGTGGCTTCCTTCGGGACCAATGGCGACTTTTTGGCCAAGCTCACCTTCACTTGGGATGACAGCGCTCTGGGGCGCTCGCCGACCGGGGCGGCCATGCGTACCGGCCAGCCCGCGGTTTCCCAGGACCTCGGGAATGATCCTGACTTTGAGCCCTGGCGGGAGGAAAGCCTGGCCCGGGGCTTTGCTTCCTGTTTGGCCCTGCCTTTGGCCGACGGGCCCCGGCCTTTGGGGGTGCTCACCCTGTTTGCCGACCGAACCGGGGCCTTTGAGGCGGCGGAGGTGGAGCTGCTTTCCAGCCTAGCCGAAGCCCTGACCTTCGGGCTTGAGGCCCTGCGCGCCCGGAAAGAAAGCCAAAGGTGTCGGGAGGAACTGGCCCTTAAAGACCGCATGTTGGATTTTGCCAGCGAAGCCCTTTTTGTGCATGACCTGGCCGGCCGGTTTCTGCAGTTCAATCAGGCCACTTATCGGGAGCTGGGTTATAGCCCCGATGAACTCAGGCAGCTCAACCGTTTCCAGCTCGAGCCCCCGGAATTTGCCAAACTGCAGGAGGAGCGGCTGCAAGAGTTGCTGGCCCGGGGGGAGACGGTCTTTCCCTCGGCCCACTTCCGCAAAGACGGCTCCGTGATCCCCCTTAACCTCCGATCCTGCCTACTGGAAAAGGATGGTCAGAAGGTAATTCTCAGCGCCGCCCAGGATGCCACCCGGCTCCGGCAGGCCGCCGCGGCCCTTAAGCAGGCGGAAGAGCGCTATCGGAACATTTTGGCGCGAGCCCGCTTGGGGGTTTTCCGCCTGCGCCTGAGCGACGGCCGGATGGAAGAGGCCAACCCTCAACTGGCGGAAATCTTCGGCTATGGCGATTTGAACGAATTCCTGAATGACTTTCTTCTCACCAAGCGCTTCGTTGACCCGGGCACGCAGCAGAAAATGTTTGTGTCCTTTAAAAACGGGGAGCTTGACAGGTTTGAAGCCCGGTGCACCCGCAAAGACGGCTCCATTGTCTGGATCCGGATGTCCGCCCGTCTCTCTCCGGCCACCGGCTATATTGAGGGCGTGCTCACGGATATCAGCGAAACCAAAAAGCTGGAAGAAGACCTCCATAAGGCGGAGGAAAAATACCGCGTCCTGGTGGAACAGCAATTGGGCCGGTCGCTGCTCTACGCCATGGAGCGCAACCGCCTGAAGCAGGAAATCAGCCGGGAAAAGGAACTGACCGATAAGCTCATTGCCCACAGCGAAGACGGCATTGTGGCCTTCGACCGGAATTTTCGCATCACCTTGTGGAATGACGGCATGGAGGCCATAACCGGTCTGTCCCGGAAAAAGCTTCTGGGCAAAGGGCTCCTGGGGATTCTTCCCTTTGTTAAAGATCTGTGGGACAGCAACCCGGACCTATTCGCCGGTCCCGTCAGGAATATCCTGGACAGCCACCGGCCCATGCGCCTTTCCCCCTTAAGTCCGGAAGGCTATTTCAACGCGCATTTCTTCCCTTTGAAAAATGAAGCCGGGGAAGCAATCGGCGGCCTGATAGTTGTTCGGGATCTGACGGCCTTGCGCAAGGCGGAAGAGGCCCTGAAGGAAAGAGAACAGCGGGAGGAGGATCTCAAAAAAGCGGAAGAGCGCTACCGCCTCATCGTCAACAGCCTGCCTCTTATCGGCGCCCGGGCATATGCCGACGGCGCCATGGATTTCTACGATGACAAGATTGAAAAACTGACGGGCTTCCGCAAGGAAGATTTTGACTCCCGCCGCCTCAGATGGTCCGAACTTCTCGGGGAAGAGGCCTGGAAAAACCGCCTTCAGGCCATCGCCAGGGCCTCTCAGAGCGACGGCTCCTACACCCTGGATTATCGGATAAAAACAAAGGAAGGCAAAAGCCTGTGGCTGCAGGAAAGCGGACATGTAAGTCTGAAGGCAGACGGCAGCCTGGACCATATTGACCTGGTTTTGTTCGATATCACCGAGCGCAAGCGGAACGAAGAAATGGCGCCGAAGCTGGAGGCCCAGTTGCGCCAGGCCCAGCGGATGGAGGCCATCGGCACCCTGGCCGGTGGAATTGCCCATGACTTCAACAATATTCTCGGGGTCATGTTGGGCTACGCAGAAATGGCCCTGTACAGCCTCAAGGAGGACGGCGACCTGAAGCGCAAGTTGCAGCAGATCCTGAAAGCCGGCCAGCGGGGCAAGGATTTGGTGAGTCAGATTCTGGCCTTCAGCCGGCCGGGGAAGCCGGAAAGGAAGCCCATCAAAGTAAGCCCCATTATCAAGGAAACCCTTAAGATGCTCAGGGCCACCGTGCCCGCCACCATTGAACTGGTCAGCCAGGTGGACGAGGAAAAAGACACCATCTTGGCCGATCCCACCCAGATCCATCAGGTGCTCCTCAACCTGTGCGCCAATGCCGCCCATGCCATGCGGGAAAAGGGCGGGGTGCTGGAAGTGGCAGTGCAGGCGGTGGACCTGGACGAAGCCGCCGCCGCCCACTACCATGAACTGGCTCCCGGCCCCTACGTCATGATCAAAGTCAAGGACACCGGTCATGGGATGAGCAAAGAGGTGATGGAGCGGATTTTTGACCCGTTCTTCACCACCAAGGCCCCGGGCGAAGGCACGGGCATGGGACTGGCGGTGGTGCACGGCATTCTTAAGGCTCACGGGGGGGCCATCACGGTGCAGAGCGAACCCGGAAAGGGCACGGAATTCCAGGTCTTTCTTCCCAGAATCACCGAGTCCCCCGCTCCCGGCCTCAGGGAGCGCCCACGCCCGGACAAGGGCTTCGGGAACATCCTCTTTGTGGATGATGAAGAATGGCTGGTGGAGATGTGGCAGGAAATCCTGGAAAACATGGGCTATGAAGTGGAGGCCTATAAGAGCAGCCACGAAGCCCTGGAGGCCTTTCGGGCCCGACCGGAGAAATACCACCTGGTCATCACCGACCAGACCATGGCCCATATGACGGGCTTTGAGCTGGCCAAGGAGATGCTTCGGATCCGCCCGGACATCCCTATCATCCTGTGCACCGGCTACAGCGAAGTGGTGTCGCCGGAAAAGGCCAAAGAAGCAGGTATCCGGGAGTATGTCATGAAGCCCTTGTCCATTAGTGAGCTCACCGGCGCCATCCGTCGTGCCCTGGGGACAGAAAGCACTTCGCTAAAGCCTTGAAGGCCAGGCCGCCCGGCAATCACGGCAAGCAACGGCCTGGGTGGAGGTAATATCGGCGCAGTAACTGTTTGAATATTTTTCCAAGAAACCTGATAACCGCAGGGGGGAGAATCCATGGGCAATGTGCTGATCATTGACGACGACGAAATGTTCTGTGAAATGCTGTCGGATATGGTCCAGGACATGGGCTATGGAGTCAAGTGGGCTCTGACTTTGGAGGAAGGTTTGCAAGAGACCGGTTCCGGCAATTATGACGTGGTCTTCCTGGATGTCCGGATGCCAGACGGCAGCGGCCTGGAGGTCCTGCCCAAACTCAAGGAGATGCCTTCCCACCCTGAAGTCATCATAATCACGGGCGCGGGTGACCCGGATGGGGCCGAACTGGCCATCCTGAACGGCGCCTGGGACTACATCGAGAAACAGTCCTCCATCAAAAAGATGACCCTGGCCCTGAGCCGGGCCATGCAGTACCGTCAGGAAAAAAAGGCCAAACCGCCCATGGTGGCCCTGAAGCTGGAAGGCATTGTGGGCAAAAGCCCCCAGATGCGGGCCTGCTACGACATCCTGGCCCAGGCGGCGGAAAGTGACGCCAACGTCATGATCGTGGGGGAGACGGGCACCGGCAAGGAGCTCTTTGCCCGGGCCATTCACGCCAACAGCGCCCGGGCCAACAAGCCCTTTGTGGTGGTGGACTGCGCCGCCATGCCCGAATCCCTGGTGGAAAGCGCCTTGTTCGGCTACGAAAAAGGCGCCTTCACCGGCGCCGACCGCCCCCAGGTGGGGCTCATCAAACAGGCCGACGGCGGCACCCTGTTTCTGGACGAAGTGGGGGAGCTGCCCCTGGTGATGCAAAAGGCCTTTCTGCGGGTCCTGCAGGAGCGGCGTTTCCGGCCCCTGGGGGCCCGGCAGGAAGTGGAGAGCAACTTCCGCCTGGTGGTGGCCAGCAACCGGGACTTTGATCAGCTCATCGCCGAGGGCCTGTTCCGCAAGGATCTGCTGTTCCGCCTGCGGGCCATCACCCTGGAGCTTCCGCCCTTGCGGGACCATATGGAAGACCTGCGGGACCTGGTGATGTATCATACCGCCCGCCTGTGCGACAGCTACGGCCTCGCCCCCAAAGGGTTTTCCCCGGAGTTCTTCGACTGTCTGATGGCCTATGACTGGCCCGGCAATGTCCGCGAGCTGGTGAACACCCTGGAAAGAGCCTTGGCGGCCGCCAAATATGAACCCACCCTTTATCCCAGCCACCTGCCCAGTCACATCCGCGTCAAGGTCGTCCGGGGCGCGGTGAGCAAAGACAGTCCCGCAAAAGACGAACCCCCGCGGGCTGCCGCGCTTCCCAAACTGAAGGAGTTTAGGGAGGCCGCCATTGCCCGGGCCGAAAAACAATACCTGCAGGATCTCATGGCCTTCACCGGCCACGACATCAAGGAGGCCTGCCGGGTATCCGCCTTGTCCATGCCTCGCCTCTACGCCCTTCTGAAAAAGCACCGGATCGCCCGCGGCAGCCCCTCGCCGATTATCGGGAAAGAATAGACTTATTATTTTTTAATAATTTTCTTGTATCGGGAGGTTCAGGGAAAGGTTGCGCTGATTGACTGCCCGCGCCGATCCAGGGAGGGATAATTCTTGGCCAAATCGGCGCGCAGGTACACGGCATAGGTATCATCAATATAGGTTCTCTTCCAACTGCTTGATACCTCTGAATTATTTTCAGCCAGAATTTTTTCCAAGGGATCTGACCGACTCAGCAGAATCGCCTCTGTAGGGTAGCGCGCCAGAGTTTTCTGCCAACCCTCCTTGGCATATTTGTTTCAGAAGAAAATGCAAAGAATCGGAAACGAGACCAAAGAAGGCAGCCGTCCCCATTGAAAGCTATCATCCAATAATTGCTAATTTTTTCAGTTCTTGAAACCGGAAGGAAGATGGCATGCTTTTTGTTATGAACTTTGACCAAGCTAAAAAATCACCTGTGGAAGGGAGGGATGTCAGTAGCTTTATAAGAGTCTGTGGTAATTGATGGTGGGCTAAGCCCGAGAGATTGCTGGACCAAACAATCAATCCCTAAAAACCTTCAACCACCTAACCTGAAAAAACCTTTGGAGGGAGACAAAATGGAAATGGTCAAGAAATTTTTCAGAGATGAAGCCGGCGCCACGGCGGTGGAATACGGCCTGATGGTGGCGCTGATCGCAGTGGTGATTATTGTGGCGGTAACCACACTGGGGCAAAATCTAAATGCAAAGTTTAATAACGTTGCAACCACTGTTGGAAATGCCAGTTGATCAGGTAACCGCATAAAGGATCCCGTCCGGCGGCTAGAAATCAAGTCACAGCCGCCGGTCGGGATATCTCGCAAATTCCTGAAAGGAAGCCCATGAGACAGGTATACAGCTTTTTTCTGGAAGATAGAGGCGCCACTGCCGTGGAGTATGGATTGCTCGTGGGACTCATTGCTCTGGCGATCGTCGGGACTGCTTCTGCGATGTTTAATAGCCTTCACAATCCCTTTGGCAGAGTCAGCGAGCCTTTCACTCGATGAAGGAAACACAATTTTTTTGAGGTCTCGGATTAGGGTCAGAAAGCTCCATTTCAAGATTGGAGGGACGCCATGAGTTACCAGGAACTTAAGGAAATTGCCGCCATGCTGTTTGTGGCGGGTCTGGCCTTGGCGCTGGTCAGCTGCTATATCCTGACCGCATATATTTAGATTTAAACTAAAAGGTTAAAAGTTTTCCGCCGAAAACCTAAGCCAGGGGGGAGGCATGAATTTTTTTGAGGAACTACCGGGATTTTTTAACAGCCAGGGCTATCTGCTTTGGCCCCTGCTTCTGGCGCTATGGCTGGCGGTGGGGGATGTGCGCACCCAGCGGATCCCCAACTACCTCACCTTGGCCATCGCCTTGTCGGGGTTCGGCTGGCAGGTGGGCGTGGCCGGCTGGGTCGGGGCGGCCCAGAGCCTCCTGGGGCTGGGCCTGGGGTTCGGCCTTCTTATTATTCCTTATTTAATGGGCGGCATCGGTGCCGGGGATGTCAAGGCCCTGGCGGCTCTGGGGGCCTGGCTGGGACCCTGGCAGACCTTTTGCCTGTTTTTCTACATGGCCCTGGCCGGCGGCCTCCTCGCCCTGGGGGTGCTGATCTGGAAGGGCCAGCTGGGGGCCAAGCTGCGCCAGGGATGGAATTGGCTGCTGAACTGGGTGCTGCGCCGGCCTTTTAGGGCCCCGGAGCCCCGCGAGTTCCGGGCCATAAAGATGGAAACCCAGGGCATCCCTTACGGGGTGGCCATCGCCTTGGGGATGGTGGCGTTGTATTGGCGGGGACCGACTCTATGAGCCAAAGGTATGCGTCAAGACGTCTGCTTCAGGAGGACCGGGGTGCCTCGGCGGTGGAATTCGCCCTGGTGCTCACTGTCTTGCTGGTGATTGTTTTGGGGGTCATCCAGTTCGGTCTGATCTGGTACACCAAGTATGCCCTGGCCTGCGCCTCCCGGGAGGGGGCCCGTTACGGCACCCTTTATAAAACCAATGCCTCCGGCGACCGGATCCCGCCCAGCAACTTGACCCCCACCATCGAATCGGTGGTGCGGGATTACCTGGCCAAGCTTTGTCCCAGCCTAAGCCAGGACAAGGTTCAGGTAAACGTTTCAGGAACAGGTTATACCACCGGCACGGCTGGGGCTGAGTTGATTGTGACCTTGACGGCGCAAAACCCCTGGAACCTTCTGGGGCCCTTCATTCCGTCGCTGAACAATTTGACCTTGTCGGCGCAAACCACCATGAAATGCGAGTGAAACTATGAATATCAGATTACCCAAAGGCATTCCTTATCTGGTTCTGGCCGGGCTGGCCGGACTGGTGGCCACCTTCACCATTCACCGTTACATTGCCGCCAAGACCGCAGTGCCGGTGAAGCCCACAGACCCCGTAGTAGTGGCGGAGGCGGACATCGCCCCGGGCACGGCCCTGGAGGCCCGGATGCTCAAGACCGCGGCCTGGCCCCGGGACATTGTGCCGCCCAAGGCGGTGCGCAGCCCCAAGGACGTGGAGGGGCGGGTGGTGCAGGTGCCCATCGCCCGGGGGGAGCCCATCCTGCTCACCAAGCTGGCCCCGGAGGGCACCGCCGCGGGGCTGGGGGGCCTGCTGGACCCCAACAAGCTGGCGGTGACGGTGCGGGTGGATGATGTCTCCGGGGTGGCCGGGTTCATCAACCCCGGCGACCGGGTGGACCTGTTGGTGGAGATGCCGGCCCCGGAGGGCAAGGGCGAGCACTTCTCCAAAATCCTTTTGCAGAACCTGAAGGTCCTGAGCAAGGGCCAGATCTGGGACCAGACCGCCGAGAAAAAGCCCCAGGTGGTGAACACCGTCACTTTGGAGGTGACCCCGGAGGAGGCGGAGATCGTCAACCTGGCCACCAACCAGGGGAAGATCCGCCTGGCCCTGCGGAACCAGCTGAATCAGGGTCAGTTTTTCACCCGCGGGGTGTCCTCCTCTCAGCTGGTTTACCGAAAGGCACCCCCGGCCTCGGAACAAAAGGCGCCGGCTCAATCGGAAGCCAGTATCGAGATCATTAAAGGCATGCAGCGCACCGCGGCCCAGCTGTAACGGCGGCCACCGGGCTGTTTCGGCCAGCCCCCCCGGGGGCAGGGTCAGGAGCCGTCCCGGGGTGGCGGCGCCAAGGGCGCGTGTCCGGATAGCTTGACAGGCAAACAGGGCGACTTAACTTAATTAAGGCCAAAAAAACCACGAAACTGAAGAAAAAAGACATTATGAACCAATCTGAACGTCTCCGGGTGTCCATTCTCCACGGGGCAGGACGGGAAAACCCCGAAATCGGGGAAGTTCTCCAAAACCTGCCCTATCTTAAGCTGTTTAAGCAGGCGGTGGACCCGGAGACTTTCCTTTCCCAGCATGCGAATAAGGCCCCGGACCTTGTTTTGGTGGATCTGGACGGCCTGACCCAGGTGCCGGAGTGGCTGGGGGAGCTCATCAACCGGCTACCCGCCTCGGAAATCGCGGTGTGCTCCAAATGCCGGGATCCGGATTTTTTGATCCGCATCATGAAGCTCCGGGTGGGGTCCTTTATCCCGCTGCCCTTGCAGCGCCAGGACCTGGAAGAGGCGGTGGCCCGGGCCAGGGCGGCCCTCCAGGAAAGGCCGAGCGAACCCTCCCAGATTATTGCGGTGACGGGCAGCAAAGGAGGGGTGGGAACCACCTCCTTGGCCACCAACCTGGCCTTGGCCCTGAATGAAACAACCCCCGGCGAAGTGGTCCTGGCGGATCTGGCCCGACCTTTCCCCCAAGTAGGCCAGTTTCTGGACTTAAAGGCGCAGCACACCTTACGGGACTTGATCCAAAGCGCTGACAGTCTGGATGCCATTTTCCTGCGTAAGGTGGTGCAGCAGCACAAGTCCCAGCTCGGCGTCATCCTGAGCAGTGCGGAATTGGAAACAGGCTTTCCGGGGGTGATTGACCCGGAGGCCTTGAGCAAAACCTTGGTCGCCCTGCGGACGGCGTATACCTGGATAGTGGTGGACGCCGGGTGCTGGCTGGATTATCTGTTCGTCAAGCTGGTTCAGGAGGCCGACCATATCCTTCTGCTCACAGAACTCAGCGTCCCGGACCTGCAGAATCTTAAAAAAATAAAGGCTCTGTTCCAACGCTGGGAGCTGGATGACTATAAAATCAAGGTGGTGGTCAACCGTTACGAAAAGGACTATACGCTGGGTCTGGGCGACCTGGAAAGCATCTTAGGACGGCCGGTTTTTTATACCCTGCCCAGCGATTATCACTCCTTGATTGAGGCCATCAACCAGGGAGTGCCTTTGGCGGAGGTGGCGCCCAGATCAAAACTGTGGCGGAAAATCAAAGGTCTGGCGGCGGAGCTGGTGGCCCAAAGCCGGCCGAAGACTGGCGAAGACAAGCCGGGTATACTGAGAAGGTTTTTCCTGAAAGGGTGAAAACATGGGCTGGCTACCAGGAGATAAAAGAGAAAAAGAGGGGGTCAAGGCAGACGGGGGACCGCGCTTTCCGGTAGAACCGGGTGCTCCGAGTTCCGATGCAAACCGGGAAAAACATCTGCACGCCATCAAGAAGCGTCTGCATCGCACTTTGGTGGAGCGCCTGGACATCGCGCAACTGGAGACCATGGACGACCAGTTGGTGGCCGCGGAAATCCGGCGGGCGGTAGGTCACCTGCTGACGGAAGATCCTTTTCCCTTGACCATGGAAGAACGGGCCCGGCTGGCCCAGGAGCTGGAGTTTGAGATTCTGGGACTGGGCCCCCTGGAGCCCCTGGTGCGGGATAACACCATCTCTGACATTCTGGTCAACCGGTATGACGAAGTGTATATCGAACGGTTCGGCCTCCTTGAGCTCACGGACGTCCGCTTCCGGGACAACGCCCACCTGATGAAGATCATCAACAAGATTGTGAGCAATATCGGCCGGCGCATTGACGAATCCTCACCCATGGTGGATGCCCGGCTGCCGGACGGCTCCCGGGTCAATGCCATTATCCCGCCTTTGGCCTTGGACGGGCCCATCCTCTCCATCCGGCGGTTTCATGTGATGCGCCCCACCATGGAGGAGGTAATTTCCAGGGGTACTCTGACGCCGGAAATGGCCTTGGTGATGGAGGCCATTGTCAAGTCCAAACTCAACATCCTGATCTCCGGCGGCACCGGCTCCGGCAAAACCACCATGTTGAATATTCTCTCCACCTTCTTAGGCCCGGAAGAGCGAATCGTGACGGTGGAAGACGCGGCGGAACTGCAATTGCAGAAGCGCAACGTCTGCCGTCTGGAGACCCGGCCGCCCAACATCGAAGGTAAGGGCGAGGTCACGCAACGGGACCTGGTGCGCAACGCCCTGCGGATGCGCCCGGACCGGATCATTGTGGGGGAGGTGCGGGGGCCGGAAGTCATGGATATGTTCCAGGCCATGAACACCGGCCACGAAGGCTCCATGACCACCATTCACGCCAACAGTCCCCGGGATGCCCTGCTACGGTTGGAGACCATGGTGAACCTGGCCGGTTATCAGATTCCCCAAAGGGCCCTGCGCCACCTCATCAGCTCTTCTTTGGACGTCATTATCCATTTGGCCCGCCATACGGATGGTGTCCGGCGGGTGGTGTCCCTCTCGGAAATCACCGGCATGGAAAGCGATGTCATCAGCCTTCAGGATATTTTCATCTTCGACCGGCACGGCGTGGCGGAGGATGGCAAGGTATTGGGCCAATATGTCGCCACCGGGGTCAGGCCGCGGTTTGCGGACCGGTGCCGGCTGTTCGGTCACCCCATCCCGGACGAGATCTTTTTGCCCGGCAAAGAAAGCCGTTTTAGAAAGACGTTTGTGGCAAGGTAAGGGGCAGGTATGGCTGAGTTTTCCCTCCGGGATCTATGGTATGCTCTGGGCTTGTCGGGCATTTTTGTAGGGCTGCTGCTGTTTTTTTCGGCTTTGTATGCCACCCTTTTCCGGCCCATGCGCCAGCGGCGGCAAGTGGTAAAACGGCTGACGGCCTCAAGCGAAGAGCTGCAGCGGCGGGTGCAGATTATCAAGGACCGCCTGGAGGACCGGCCATACCCTCTCCTGCTGCGGGTTTTTATCGGCCCCCCGCGCTTGAACCGGTTGCAGCGCGCCCTGCTGCAGTCCGACATCTTCATCCCGGCGGCGCGCTTTGTGACTATCTGGATTCTGTTGGCGGCGGCGGGCTTTCTCTTCGGATATCTGTTTTTGAGAAGCGCTCTCCTGGGCTTGCTCATTGCCGCCTGTTTGGCAGTTTTGCCCCATTTCTACCTGAAGCGGAAAAAAACCCAAAAAAGCCTGGCGGTGGAGCGCCAGATGCCGGACGCCATGGAACTGCTGGCCCGGTCGCTGCGTGCCGGTCACACTCTGCCTTCGGCGGTGGAGCTGCTAGGGGAGGAGATTGACCATCCTCTGGGCACCGAAATGCGCATCGTTTATGAACAGCAAAGGTTCGGGATGAGCATCCCCGAAGCCCTGAGCCACATCCTGGACCGGGTGGACAGCCAGGATATGCGCTATTTTGTTACCGCGGTATTGATTCAACACGAAAGCGGCGGCAACCTGGTGGAGGTTTTGGAGAAAATCGGGCACATCATCCGGGCCCGCCTGAACTTCAAGGCTAAGATCCGGGCCCTCACGGCCGAAGGGCGGTGGTCGGCCATCGTCTTGTCCATCCTGCCGGTGGTCCTGTTTCTGGCTCTCATGGCCATCAGAAGGGAATATGAAGCCGCCTTGCTCACCACCTCCACCGGGCGCATTCTGCTATTCTTCGGAGTGGTGATGACTGCCTTGGGGGCCTTTTTGATGAAAAGGTTCATTGACGCCGTGGAAGTTTGACGGTTCAGGGAAGGGTTTTTGGCATGCTTCTGCTTATTTATGCCCTGGCATTCCTCACGGTATTCTTGCTTACCTTTACGGTGGCGTCCCTGTGGACCCGACGGGCTCGGGTCAAGGCCCGGTTTGCCGGAAACCCGGAAGAAGAAGTGGTGTCCCCCTTCCTGCGCCCCAAGCCCGCGGCCAGCCCGGTAAAAGAAAAGATGCTCGACTGGCTCTCCGCCTCCGGGCAGTGGGCCTTGAAAGACCCCAAGGGCCTGTCGGAAATCCAGGAGCGGCTGATTCACGCCGGTTATCGCCATCCCCAGGCTCTGGCCGTCTTCTTCGGCGTGCGGGCCGTGGCCGCCTTTCTCCTGCCCATCCCTTACATTCTGTTTTATCTCATCATCAAAGGAAAGATGGGCTTCCTCCATGTGGGTTTTGCCTTTTTCCTGTCTTTCCTGGGGTTCTTTCTGCCCAGCTACCTCCTGGCCATCAAGGCCAGGCAGCGGCAGAACCGGCTGGACAAGGCCCTGCCCGACATCCTGGACCTGTTCGTCATCTGCATGGAGGCGGGGCTGGCCCTCAACGCCGCCTTGAACAAGGTGGCCGAGGAAATCAAAGGCGTCTATCCCGATTTTTACACCGAACTGCAGATCACCGCGGCGGAGTTGCGCACCGGCATTCCCTGGGACGACGCCTTTGACAACCTGGGGCGGCGCACCGGGGTTCAGAGCATCCGCTCCATGGTGGGGCTGATGATCCAGTCCGACAAGCTGGGGGCCAGCATCGGCCAGGCCCTGCGCAACCACGGGGACTTCACCCGGACCCAGCGGACCCTGCGGGCCGAAGAAAACGCCGCCAAGCTGCCCCTTAAGCTCATTTTCCCTTTGATCTTCTGCATTTTCCCGGCCATGCTCATCGTGAGCGTGGGCCCGGCGGTGATTCATATTTCCCAGAAACTTTTGCCCGTCTTCAGGATGGTGAGATAACCAAAAGCGTGGAAAAAAAGCGGCACTATTGGCCCAGGACGAAGTTGCCCTGAGCAGACCGTGTGCTCCAGGGGCAGGGGCGGGAGCCCTGGAAGGGAGGCTTTAACATGCAAAGAAAAAAGCTGAGGCTAATGCTCCGGGAGGAAGACGGCAACATTCTGATCCTCACCGCCTTGCTCATTGCCGTGTTTGTGGGAATGCTGGCCTTTGTCCTGGACCTGGGGCATGTCCACTCCGTCCGGTATGAGCTGCAGAATGGGGCGGATGCCTGCGCCTTGCGGGGGGCCCGGGCCTTTTTCCCGGACAATGGACCCTTTGACAACAGTGCTTTCAGTGCCCCTCGGTCCGTCAGCCAGGCTTGGACCACAATAGGTAAAAATCCCACTGATGCCGCCCCCCTTAAGGATCTCAGCGATGTTATCGTGGGCTTGTGGGACTACCAAAAGCAAGCCTTTGAGTATGCCTACCCGGAGGAATCGGCGGGCTCATTCACTTGGCCTCCCCCTATGCAATATTGGGGCAGGTATATCGGGCCGGCCGTCAGTCTGACCACCAAGCGGGAGCAGGCGGAACAAAACTACGGCCCGGTGGGCATGACGCTGGCTCAGATATTCGGGGTGACCGCTGTCCCGATGGGCAGCCTGGCCACCGCCGCCTTAAGCGGGGTGGGCAGTGTAGGCCCGGGGGAAGTTGATTTGCCTATGTATATATCCAAAGACTTTTTCACTCAGCCTGGCCTGGATCTTTGGAACTCACGGATAAATTTGTATCCTGAGCAACCTACAGAAAACGCCGGCTGGTTCACCCCTCCAGATGTTAAAAACACCACCCCACCCGAATTGGCCAAATATATACTAGGACCTGAATTTGGCGGCAAACCATTTCCTTCCATGCAGGTTTCAGATGGGGCGTTTGACAGTAAAGATCCGCCTCCATATGATTATGTCTATACGCAAAACGGCGTGGATGCAAACCTCTTTAAGGAAACCCAATCCTGCACGCCGCCCAAGAATCACGTAGGCATGCTGTATTGGAGGTGGTGGTACCAAACTCAGTGCCTCGGACAGCCGTGGATTATTCAGTTGCCGGTGCTAGCCACCTCGCATCAATCCAACGATCCGCAGCCCATTGTCGGGTTTTCTGAGTGGGAAGTGGTGGCGGTGGAAGAAATGCCAGCAAAGAGAATTGTGATCAGGCCACGCAGCGGCGTGAGCCCCACCGGCGGCGGCGGCGGGGCCTTTTTCGGCCTGCTGTCCCTGGAGCCTAAGCTGGTGCGCTAAGACGACAAACAACCGGCATCGACGGAAGGGAAAAAAGACATAAAGCAGCCACGGCCCTGGGAGCAAAGGGCCGTGGCAGTCGGCAAAAGAAAGGGAGCGCATTTCGGTATAAATATTGCATGTAGAATAGTTGACCTGTTTATCAAAGCTTGAGGCCGGTCCTTGCCGGCCGGGAGGGGCCGCGTGGACACCCTCTCCTTTGACACCGTTTATGCCCAATTGAAATTCGGTTTTGATTTGGCCTCCGCTTACTTAACTCGGCCGGTGGTCCTCCTGGGGCTGATCGCGGGCCTGTTAGTCCTCTGGCGGCTGCTGCTGCCCCCACGGTAAAGGCGGTTTTCATTTTCAGTTAAGAGACTTTTTAGATCTCTGCCAATTCAGAAATTCCTAATTCCCCATCTCCCTTCCCCGATCTGGAAAAAGAGCTTGGCTGCCCCCATCCTTGGGCTTTATAATCCTATTGCCCTCTCAACGGAAAACGGAAAACTGAAAACGCCGGTATTCATGAAGGTCACGGAACTGAGTCTGCCGGGGGTGCTGCTCCTTGAGCCCCGGGTCTCTGCCGACCGGCGGGGCTTTTTCCTGGAGATTTACCAGCAGGCCCGCTATGGGGCCGAAGGGGTGGCCGGGCCCTTTGTCCAGGACAACCTGTCCTTTTCCCGGCGGGGGGTGGTGCGGGGCCTGCATTACCAGCTGCGGCGGCCCCAGGGCAAGCTGGTGATGGCGGTGCAGGGGGAGGTCTTTGATGTGGTGCTGGACATCCGCCGGGGCTCCCCCTGGTTCGGGAAGTGGCTGAGCACCGGGCTTGACGGCGAAAGCGGCCGGCAGCTCTACATCCCGCCGGGCTACGCCCACGGGTTCTGCGTGGTCAGCGAGGCAGCCACCTTTCTCTACAAGGTGACGGATTACTATGAGCCGGGCGACGAATACGGCATCCGGTGGGACGATCCGGACCTCAGGATTCCCTGGCCCGTAACGGCGCCGGTGCTGTCGGACCGGGACCGGACCTGGCCGGCGTTGCGGGAGGTTTCCCCGGAGCATCTGCCGGAGTTTGCCGGGACCTGATTTCGCCCCGGCTTCTCTTTCCAGGCTCAAGCTGGGAAAAGAATAAACCGGTTTTTTATCCTGGCGGAGGCGTTTGCGCTTTCCCGCCTTACCGCATTGGAGTGTTCATAACGGCATGAAAATCCTGATCACCGGGGCCGGCGGCCTGCTGGGGCGGGAATGCGCCGCGGTGCTGGCCCGGCGCCACAAAGTCATTGCGTTGACCTCCCGGGAGTTGGACATCACCGACCCGGACCGGGTGGCGGAGGCGGTGGCGGCCCTGGCCCCGGACGCGGTCCTGAACGGTGCGGCCTTTACTGACGTGGACGCCTGCGAAAGCCAGCGGGAGCGGGCCTTCCGGGTCAACGCCCTGGGGCCTGGACATCTGGCCCGGGCCCTGGCCCGGCACCGCGGCCGGCTGGTGCATATCTCCACCGACTATGTCTTTGACGGGGCCAAAGCGCCGCCCGAAGCATATGTGGAGGAAGACCCGCCCAATCCCCTGTCCTGGTACGCCCGCACCAAGCTGGCAGGCGAGCAGGCGGTGCAGGAGGCCCTGGAGGATTATGCCATCGTGCGTACTGCCTGGCTGTATGGCCTTCAGGGCAAAGGTTTTCTCCAACTGCTTTTGGACCTGACGCTGAGGCGGAAGCTTCCGGAAATCCGGGTGGTGCAGGACCAGTTCGGCACCCCCACCTGGGCCCACCGCCTGGCAGAGCAGCTGGAGCGGGTGCTGGAAGCAGAAGAGGCCCGGGGCATCTTTCACGCCACCGCCGAAGACTGGTGCAGCCGCTATGACTGGGCCGTGTTTTTCCTGAAGCAGATGGGGCTGAACTGCCGGGTGGTGCCCTGCGCCAGTGTCGAGTTTCCCACGCCGGCGGTGCGGCCCCGAAGCACCATTTTGGAGAACCGCCGCCTCAAAGAGTTAGGGCTTAATATCATGCGGCCCTGGCAGGAGGACCTGCAAGAATTTGGGGCCCAATACCGGGAAGAGTTGTTATACAGGTTTCTCTGAGATTCTTCGCGGCGGGGGGACATGCCGCTTTCCCGCCCTGCCAGGGCAGGAATTCCGCGGGAAGTTAATCAGTGGTCTTGCCTGAATAGCCGTTTTTCCAAGCGCAAGCCAAAAACTGCATTATTGGCTTGACATCGAGGAAATAACCTATAGACTTAAGCCAGCTTAGCATGTCAGACTGAAGGCCGGGGTGCTATCCCGGAGAAATCGGCAGGGGATGCTAATCCCCGCCGATTTTTTTTGGCCTGGCCGCGAGCGGCCCTGCTTTTTGGGCAGGATATCGTTGCTACTTTTTAAGGAGAAGCATCAGTAATGAAGGAAACTGGCAAAGTAAAATGGTTTAATGACTCCAAGGGCTTCGGCTTCATCTCCCGGGAAAATGGTCCGGATGTGTTTGTGCATCACAGTGCCATCCAGGGGGAAGGCTTCCGCTCGCTGGCGGAAAACCAGGAAGTGGAATTTGAGGTGGTTCAGGGTCCCAAGGGGGCTCAGGCCCAGAACGTGGTAAAACTTTAGGCCGGAAAGCCTTAAGGGTCGGAACTCCGACGGTCTGGAAATTTTCAGGACATTCGGAGTTCTGACATTCAACGCGGCACGGAGGAAGATTTGGCACGGAATCGTTACGGCTGGGAAAAGCGCGCCAAAGAATTGGCGCGGAAAGAGAAGAATGCCGAAAAGATGAGACGTCGTCAGGGGAGCAAGAACCCGGCACCGCCCTCTGAAGGCCTGACAGAGAGAGCGGAAAAGGAAAAATAAATTTAATAATAACTGTCCGGAAATATTCCGGCATCAAGGAAAAAGGTGCATCATGAGCATGAGATTGTATGTGGGGAATCTGCCCCATGAAATGACGGATACCGAGTTACAGACCCTGTTTTCCGAGGCTGGCCATGTGGCTTCGGCCCGGATCATCACCGACCGGCAGACGGGCCAACCCCGGGGTTTCGGTTTTGTGGAGATGGAAACCAAGGCGGAAGGCCAGAAGGCCATTTCCATGCTGAATGGCCGGAGCATAGACGGGCGCCAGCTGGCAGTCAACGAAGCCCGGCCCCAAGGGCGGGGCTCTTTCGGCAGCCGGGGCCGCGGCTACCGGTAATCGGGGAGCCCCCTCCGCGGGCGGCCTCCGGGCCGCCTTTTTTATTCCTCCGGCGGTTGTGCGCCGGGGTTTCCGCCTTTCTCGGTCTTCCTTGACAACCCGCCCTATTTTCTGCCAAGGTAAAAAGAAAACCCGCCCCCGGCCATCTCCGGCGCGGTAGCTGCTCCCTGGGGCTTATTGAGTTAAAATATAAACTATGTCTGGGCACAAAAAGAAAACCAGCAAGGTTCCTCCTCTCCGCCTGCTGGCTTGGGAGACCACCAGGCGCTGCAATCTGAACTGCCGGCATTGCCGGGCGGCGGCCGAGGCAGGGCCATACCCCGGGGAGCTGACCACCGATGAGGGGATCAAGCTCCTGAATGACGTGGCCTCCATGGGCCAGGTGGTGTTTATCCTGACCGGGGGCGAGCCCCTGTTGCGGGAGGACATCTTTGCGCTGGCAGCTCACGGCCACCGCGTCGGCCACCGGATGGTCATGGCGGTGAATGGCACCCTGGTGACCCCGGAAATCGCCCGGCGTCTCAAGGAAGTGGGAATCCAGCGGGTGAGCATCTCTTTGGACGGAGCCACCGCGGAGAGCCATGATAGCCTAAGAGGAGTGTCCGGAGCCTACGACGGAGCCCGGCGCGGCATTATGGCCCTGAAGGAAGCGGGCCTGTCCTTTCAAATCAACACCACCGTCACCCGGGCCAACCTGGCGGAGTTGCCGGCCATTTATGACCTGGCCATAAGATTCGGGGCCGCGGCCCACCACGTCTTTATTCTGGTGCCGACGGGACGGGGCGCACAGATGGCAGGTCAGCTGCTGTCCCCGGCGGAATACGAGGAAACGCTGCGCTGGATGCTGGCCCGGCAAAAGGAAGGACGGCTGCATCTGAAGCCCACCTGCGCGCCTCAGTTCTATCGCCTATGGCAGGAAGACGCCCGCGTCCGGGGCGAAAAGGTCACCGTTCAGACGCACGGCATGGAGGCCATGACCAAGGGATGTTTAGGCGGCCAGGGCTTTGCCTTTGTTTCTTATCAGGGAGAGGTACAGGCCTGCGGCTACCTGGATCTGGTGGCCGGGAATGTCCGCAAGCTACCTTTGCCGGAAATCTGGGCCGACTCGGAATTATTTCAGCAATTGCGGGCGGTGGATGACTACCACGGCAAATGTCACACCTGCCAGTACCGCAGAGTTTGCGGCGGCTGCCGGGCCCGGGCCTATGTCCTGACCGGGGACGTCCTGGCCGAAGACCCTATTTGTCCATATGAGCCGACGGCTCCCAAAGATTAATGTCAAAAGTCGGCGGACCGGGGAGACGCCTCCGGCATATTAACCGAAGCGGAAAAGCTCATGCCATCCCCCCTAAAATCACCGAAAACCGAAAACCGAAAAGCGAAAACCGACTTGGATGAATTGGACCGGGCCATCCTGAACGAAATCCAATCCCATTTTCCCATTGTGTCCCGCCCTTATGAAGAGATGGGAAAAAAGGTAGGGGTTTCGGAAGCGGAAGTCATCCGGCGGGTGCAGGCCATGTACGATGCCGGCATTATTCGGCGCATCGGGGCCAACTTCACGTCCCGCCGGCTGGGCTATACCAGCACCCTGTGCGTGGCCGAGGTGGCTCCGGAAAAATTGGCCGATTTTGCCGCCGTGGTCAACCGCTATCCCGGCGTCACCCACAATTATCTGCGCCGACACCGGTACAATGTCTGGTTCACCCTCATCGCCGAGTCGGAGGATCGTCTGCAGGAAATAATCGAGGAGATCTCGCAGGTTACCGGAGTGCCGGTTTTGAGTTTGCCGGCCAGAGAGATTTTTAAAATCAGAGTGGACTTCCCGGTATGAGGCCCCGCTCCTTAGGTTTCTGTCTCTTCCGCGGTCTTTCCTTTCTTTTCCAGAGGCACGCACAGAACCGGGCATGGCAGCAGACGTACCACCTTCTCAGCCGTGGAGCCGAAGAACACTTCCTCGATACCTGCCCGGCCGGCCTTGCCATAGCCGCCGATGGCCACCAGATCCACGGCCAGATCCCGGGCCAGGACCGAAATTTCCTGAAACGGCACCCCCACGGCCACCATTGTTTCCACCTCTAGACCGGCGGCGTTCCAGCGCTCCAAAAACTCTTTCAGTTGCCCTTCTGCCCGGAGCCGCAACTTGGGAATAAGCGTCTCCCGATCCGCGGCAAGAAAATCGGCCAGATGCGTGATCATCCGGTCGCTGACCACATGGACCAGGATAATCTTGGCTTGGTAGGTTTGGGCCAATTGTTGGGCCGCCCGGAAGGCAGCCCCGGAACAATCGGAAAAATCCGTGGCCACCAGGATTGACTGCGGGTTCATGAAAGCACACCGGCTTGAGGTCTTTGCCGAATCTAGATCATCTCACTTCAAGGCTGCCTTGATTTCTTTGAAAACGGCCTCGGCATCTTCAAAAGCCCCGATGTTCACCCAATGCACCTTGCCGTCGTTATCCATAATGAGGTGCACAGGAGTGCCAGGAAGCTTCAAGGCATTGAAGACCTGCCCCTCCAGGTCCGGGATCAACGGAAAGGGCACTTGGAACTGGGCCTTCCAGAATCTCAGCTTGAATTCATTGTCCTGAAAACCCGAACCGATGAATTTCACTTTATCTTTCAACTGAGGGTCCTGGGAAACCAGGCCATAAAGCTTGTTCATCTGCGGCGCCTCGGCAAAGCAATGAGGGCAGGTGGTACTGAAGACGTCCACCAGGACATACTTGGCCTTGACGTCTTTCAAGGTGAAGGGGGCCATTTTGGACAACCCCAAATATTGCATATCGGTTTCATTTACCGGCTGGCTGAATTTCAAATTGCCTATTTTGTCGCCAACCTTGGGCTGGGCCCAGACACTGCCTGCAGCCAGCACCCATATGAAGCCGAAACACCACAAGAAAACCGGAATCTTTCTTTTAGCCATGATAACCTTTCTTTTTCCTGAGGATTTGCTTCAGCATGATAAACCAAGGTCAGCCAAAGGGCAAAATAAAATTGGAAATACCCACGCCATCCGGCATCAATGCGCGGCATAACTTTTTAAGCTGCATTTCCTTGTTAGTCTTCCGGAAAAAATCTCTTTTCGTGCCAGGTCACCGGCACCCGTACCAAGGGGCCCTGGCGGTGCTGGTAGATGAGGTAGCCCTGCTCGGCCCCGAACTCAAAGAGACGCCGGGTCAGGAGGACGTCCTGGCGACAGTAAGCTTCCAGTTCTTCCCAGCGGCCGGTGCGGTAGAGCTCCAGGGCCAGCAGGCCGTCGCCGGTTTTCCTGATGCCCAGGGTCTTTTCCGAAAGATGCGCCAGGGACAGGCGGAATCCCAGAATTCCGGCAAGTTCTTCCAGGATGTCCAAGGTGGGCAACCCGGTGAGGGAAGTCGGGGCATAAGGCTGCAACACCCGGTAATCAAAGCGCTTGATATTGAAGCCGACGATGAGATCCAATTCCCGCAGGCGGCGGCACAACCGCTCCAGGTCAGCTTCGCGGTACACTGTCAGCCGCTCCGGGCAGGTTTCGGCGAGCACGGCCAGGGAGACCTTCATTTGGTGGCATTGGTGCCAGCCGCCCACCTCATCGGCGGAATAGCAGGTTTCGAGGTCCAGAAACCCCAGCCGCCGCCGGTTGAGCCAGGGAACGGGACAAGCAGTGACGGGCGGAGAGGGCAGGGGAGGGGGGTCTGAAAGAACCGGCGCCACGGCCTCCGCCCGGCCGGGTTCGGCCCCCAGGAGCAGGTTGGCGATATGCCAGGCGGCGCTTTTGTCCAGGGGCTTGTTGCCTGAGCCGCACTTGGGGGAATGGATGCAGGACGGGCAGCCGTCTTCGCAGGGGCAGTCAGCGATCAGTTCCAGGGTGCACTGCAGCAGGTCTTCCAGAATCTCATAGGCCCGGGCCGCCAGACCGACGCCACCGGGATAGCCGTCGTAGATGAAGACGGCCGCCTTACCTACCTGGGGGTGGGCCGGATGGGCGATGCCGCCGATATCGTAACGGTCGGCCAGGGCAAAGAAAGGAAACATGCTGATCAGGGCGTGCTCCAGGGCGTGGATGCCTCCCATAAAATGCAACCCGGCCTGGTATACGTCATGTTTGACAGCATCGGGGATTTCCAGCCACACGCCCACGGTCTCAAAAATCTGAGGCGGCAGGTCCAGAGGGACAACCCCCAGCAGTTCCTGACCCGGCAGGCGGCGCTTTTCGTAAGAAAGAAGGCGTTCCGTGACCTTAAGACGACCTGTGTGGGCCATAAAATTGGCGACCCGGCGACTCTCCCGCACTTCCAGAATTTCCGTATCCTTGTCCGTCTGGATGCGGGTGAAATAGTTGGGTTCCACCGGCTTGACCCAGACGTTGCGGCGTTCCAGGTCCAGACGCTCCACCCCGTAGGTGTCAGCCTTATGCAGGTACACCGCCCCCGGGTGGCATTCCCTTAAGGCGCGGTGGCCGTCAATGTGGCCCAGCGGGCGCTTTTTGCCCGCCTGAAAAATGGCGAAGCTTTCGCCCACGCCCCGGATGTTCACCTCCTTTTGGGGAAAACGGGATCGGGCCAGAAAGGTGTGGCCGGCCACACTCTGCAGGAGCTTGCCCTGACGCGCCAAGTCGGCAAGCTGGGGGCCGTGGAGTTTAAGGTCAAAGAAAGTCTCCCGCTCCAAATCCAGGGGCAGTTCCTGGGCGGCGCAGGGCAGGTGGGCGCTGACGATCACCGGATTGTCCGGATCCACCACCGCGGCTTCCAGGGGCCGTCCAAAAAACTGGCCAGGGTGCTTCATGAAATACTGGTCCAGGGCATCGGGCTGGGCCACCAGCACAATGAGGCAGTCCCGGCCCTGACGTCCCACCCGGCCGATGCGTTGGCGCGCCGTCACCAGAGTGCCGGGATACCCCACCAGCAGGCAGACGTCCAAGCCGCCGATGTCAATGCCCATTTCCAGGGCGCTGGTGGAGATGACGCCCCGCATCTTGCCGGAGGCCAGGCGGGCTTCGATCTCCCGGCGTTCCTCAGGCAAAAACCCGGCCCGATAGGAGCTGATATAACGGCGGCATTCCGGAACCAGGCGCTGGGACCAGAGGTGGATGAGCTCCGTGAGCTTGCGGCTCTGGGTGAAGCAGATGGTGGCCAGGTTCTGGCGGACGGCCTGCGCGAAGATCTGGGACGCCGGGACCGCTGCCCCGGCGGGCGGGTTCAAGAAAAGGAAATGCTGTCCGGAGCGGGGCGCGCCGCTTTCCGTGATAATTTCCACCTCCAGGCCGGTGAGCTGGCGGATGAAATTTTCGGGCTCGGCAATGGTGGCCGAGGACATCAAAAACTGGGGCGCCGCGCCATAATGCGCGCATATTCGCCGCAGACGCCGGAGCACCTGGGCCATGTGGCTGCCCAGAATGCCGCGATAGGTATGGACCTCGTCAATCACCACATAGCGCAGGCGGCTAAAGAATCCGGACCAGCCGTTATGATACGGCAGTAATCCCAGATGCAGCATGTCCGGGTTGGTGATGAGGACGTGGGGCGGCCGGGCCTTCAGGGCCTGACGCTGGGCCGCCGGGGTGTCGCCGTCATAGATGGCCGCAAGGAGAAAAGGGGAGGGCAGGGCCGTATCCAGTTCCCGTAAGGCCTTGAGCTGGTCCTGCTCCAGGGCCTTCAGGGGGAACAGGTAAAGGGCGTGACCGTCCCGGTTTTTCCGGAAATCGGCCAAAACCGGCAGGTTATAGACGAGGGTCTTGCCGCTGGCGGTAGGAGTGGCCACCAGGACGTGCTTGCCCGCCCGGATGGCCGCCAGGGACCGGCCTTGGTGGCTATAAAGACGTTCGATGCCCAGGCGCCCGAGGGCCTTGACTATTTCGTCCGGCAGGCCCGTCTCATCTGCCCAGTACTCCGGCGCCTTGGCCTCTTCGTAATGATAATAGGAAACAATGTCCTGGTATTCAGCAGAGTTTCGGAGAGCTTCGACAAATTGTTGTAGCATCATTGGATTTAATTGCCGGTTTCGGATTTCGGTTGTTTGCCTTAACCCTGGTAGTCTCTTAGCAAGCCCCGGCTTCCGGAAAGCACTTTGTGCTTCTATAATTTCCACTTCTGTCAGGGCTCACCAAAAACCAAAACCCGTATTACTTTGTTCCCACATCCAGATGCTGCCAGTCGGTATGATAGCCGAAGTAAGTCCATTCCTGGGGCAGACGCAGCCCCAGCCATTTGGCGGCCCGGAAGACCCAGGCCGGCAGGTGCCGGGCATCCAGGCGGTGCATGGCGTCCCGCTTGTATTGGCGCAGAGACCGGCTGATGGGGTTAGGGGGGCCGTCGGTGACGCCGGTGAAGTTGAAATCGTTGAGATCCAGGGCCAATCCCAGGCGGTGGTTGGAGGCGGCGCTGTGGCGGCCGTGGTAGAGTTCGGCCAGATTGGCGAAGGCGCAAGGCACCACCACGGCATTGAGGGAATCGCCGTGGTCGTCGGGAAAGCTCAGGCAGTCCGCGACCACCGGCGGGGAATAGGCGCTGGCCGCATAGGTGTCTTCGCCGCCTCGGACCACCATCAGGGGAAGCCGCCGGTCCGGCTCATACCAGCCTTCCCGGAAGATGTATTCCAGGAGCAGGGCCGCCAGGGGGGCGAATTTGCTGTTGACCTCAAACTGGATGTATTCGGGGCGATAGCCGGCCTTGTGGTTGATGTCCGCCAGCCGGGGGGCGAACCAGACAAAGCCGGAGGGCCGGGGCAGGGTATGGGCCACGGTCTGCCATTTCTTCTCCAGGCCCGCATAAATCACCACCCGGGTGGCGGTGGCCGGCACCCACACCGGGGTGTTCAGGACGACCCCCACCCGGTCGCCGTCCGGCCACTTCTGGCGGCGGAGGAATTCCCAGGAAGGCTCCCGACCCCGGGAATTGAGGAGGACCAGGGATTGGTGGCGCAATTCCACCGGCCGCCCCAAACCGAGCAACTGTTTGGCCCGGGCGCTCTTTTGAAGCATATCCCGGTCCCGATCCTGGGGCGAAAGGCCCGGCTCATAACTCAAGGCAATCTGTGGCAGAATCCGGGCGAGGCGCGGCGCCGAGTGAGGTTCTGTTAAGATCGGGCGGGGTGGGTTGCCATAGGAACGAAAATCCGCCGCCCCCAGGGATACCGGAAAGCAAACAGAGAAGAGGATGAGGAGGAAAAGCCGCCGCCCGAGAGGTGAGCCTGCCATGGCCTAGATTTTAGCAAACCCGCCGCGGGAGTCAATGATGAAGACTCCTGGCCATGGTCACTGGCCCGAAGGCGCAGGCAAAGCGCGGCTTGCAGAAGCGACCCTCTGAGAGGCACGTAGAGAGGCGATCGCGGCGCGGGCAAGGGTTTTCCCCATGCCTTGAAAGACTTCAAACCGCCTTCCCGGAACACATCTCCAAAGACGCGGCTTAGGGGGCGGCAAATGCATAAGGCGGGGTGCGCTACGATTTTACTAAATCCGGCCCTGGGATTTCAAGTGACCCGGCCGTCTACTGAGATTTTTCAAAGGAAGACTTGATTATTGAAAAATAATAATGAAAGCGAAGCTCACCATTTTCATTATCATTTGGCAATAAATTCTATTCAAGTCAAAATTCCTCTAAAAACAGACACTTAAGGTAGAGGCTTTCCGGAAGGGCCAACAGTCCGGGGTGATCCCGGGCTGCGCCCCGGCGTTCCAGCAAGCGGGCCGGACGGCCGGCCGCAGCCGCGGCTCGCCGGACAATTTCCAGGAATTCCTCTTCTCTTAAATTATAAGAACAGGAACAGGTGATAAGGAAACCGCCCGGTTTCAAAAGCTGCAAGGCCAGCCGGTTGAGTTCGGTATATCCCCGGATGGCGCCGGGCCGGTCCTGACGGCTCTTGGCGAAGGCCGGCGGGTCCAGCACAATAGTGTCAAAACGCTGCTCCCCAGAGACGGTTTTCTTCAAAAATGAGAAAACATTTTCCCGAACCAGAGTAACGTTGGTAACCGCGTTGAGCCGGGCATTTTCTTCGGCCATGGCCAAGGCCGCCGCCGAGCTCTCCACCAGGGTGACGTGTTGGGCCCGCCGGGCCATGTGCAGGGCAAAGCCTCCCTGGTAAGCAAAGGCATCCAGAACTTCTCCCCGGGCCAGAAGTGAGGCGGCAAAACGATTTTCCCGTTGGTCCAGAAACAGCCCGGTTTTCTGGCCGTGGCGGATATCTACCCAAAAACGCACCGGCCCTTCCTGAACCTCAATCCGTTCGGGCAACTCCCCGTAAACGGTTCTGACCTCCAGGGCAAGGCCTTCCAGGAGGCGCACTTCGGCATCGTGGCGCAGAGTGACGGAAGCGGGGGATAGACGGCTTACGAAAAGTTCTAACAGCTCTGGCAGGCGCCGCTCCATCCCGGGATGCAGGGCCTGGACGGCCAGATGGCCGTTATAGTGATCCACCACCAGCCCCGGAAACCCGTCGGCCTCCCCAAAAATCAGGCGGTAGGCGTTGGTGTCTTGCACGACCAGGCGGCGGAATTCCAAGGCCCCGGCCAAACGCTTCTCCCAGAACTCTGCATCCACCGGCTCTTCCCCAGTGGTGACAAATCTCAAGGCAATCCGGGAGGTGGCGCTGTAAAAGGCCTGGCCCAGTAAAGCGCCCCGGGGATCAGCGACGGCCACCAGTTCACCGGAGGGCACGGCAGGCGTTTCGGCCAGATCATCCCGGTAAATCCAGGGATGGCCGCTTAACCGCCAGCGTCTGCCTTTGCCGGTGAGTTGCACGACGGGCAAGGTCTCCATGGCCTGTTTAATCCGTCCCGTTTTCCTTAAGATATTGCTGCCAAGCCTGACGTTCCTGATATTCTTTAAATTGCTTCCGGATAAAGCGGACAGCAAATTCCGGATGCCCCAGATAGCCACGGATGGAGGCAAACAGTTCGGTGGCGATTTTTTGCACCAAGGCAGGCACTTCGCCTTCGGCGATAAAATTGCGGACCTCCTGCTTGATGAACATCACCGGAGAACCCAAGGCCGACGCCACTTCGCTCCGCCGGTCCTGCAATTCGGGAGGAATGTTCTCCGGGGTAAGGGGGATGGGAACACGGGCCTCCACCACCACCTGCCAGCGGTCGCCCGCCGTGTGCCGGGATAGGTCCCAGAATTCCACGGTCAGACCATTGGGCAAGGAGTGCCGCCCCAGACATTTTTCGGATCTCATAGATTCCACAGTCCTTCCAGAATAGCTTATAATAAGTATGGTATAAATTACGGTTTCTTCAAACCCCTAACTTTCCAATCCTTGACCGAAGGAGACTTCGTGAAGCGTTCCGCCATAATCATTTTTGCTACCGTTTTCCTGCTGGCCGCCGTTGTAAGCGGCGGCCTTTACTGGCGTTGGCTCCATTCTCCCCGCTATGCCCTGCAAAAAATGGTTTGGGCCATCCAAACCAAAAACATGGACAAGCTTTTCAACTACTTGGATTTACAGGAGATTATCAGCAATCTGGTGGAGGCCTCCGGCGCCGATCTGGCGCGGGAGGGCTCTGACATGACGGAATGGGACCGGTTGGGCCAGCGCCTGGGCCAGAAAATGGCCAAATTTCTGTTGCCCAAATTGGTGGAAAAATTCCACCAGGAAATAAAAAGCGGGATTGAACAATTCCTTCTCAACTTAAGCAACTCCCAGGTTTTGGCCTTGGCTGCGGCCGTCAGCGCGGCCGACATCGACATCCGGGGAGAAGTGGCGGAAGTCAAACTTCTGGACCCCCAGAGCGGGAAACCGTTCCGCTTTCGGATGAAGCGCGATCCGGTTACCCGGGAATGGCGCATTGTTGCCATAAGGTATGAAGATCTCAAAAGACTGCTAAAACAAGAATTTCTATAACGTCTGATAATATATATTATGTAAACTAAATGCGAGTGGAAGAAAAATGCCCCAAATGCGGCCATATCACCTGGCGCTACAAGAATCCGGTGCCCGCGGTGGACCTCATCATTGAGCATCCCCAAGGCCTGGTGCTCATCGAGCGCGCCAAGGAGCCTTTGGGCTGGGCCTTGCCCGGAGGCTTTGTGGAATACGGAGAGAGTCTGGAAGAGGCCGCAATCAGGGAGGCCGCGGAAGAAACCGGCCTTCAGGTCAAATTGTTGGGACAGTTTCACACCTATTCGGACCCGGATCGGGACCCCCGGCAGCATATCATAACCACGGTGTATGTCGCCGAGGCCTCGGGCCAGCCGCGGGCTGCCAGCGATGCGGCCCGGCTGAAGATTTTTCCCCCCGAGGCCTTGCCTGACAAGCTGGCCTTTGATCATGCCCGCATCCTGGCAGATTACCTGAAGGTGCGGCCCCAGTGGCTGGCCAAGGTTTCCCAAGCCCGGAAAAGCTGATCCGGAAACCCTGAGAGGTTGGGATTTTTGGAGGTCTTATTGACTTTTATTACGAACCGGAAATGGACAAGCAATTCGCTTACTTGATTTATTTCCTTTTCTCCCTGAAGGCCGGGGTGTTGGCCTGGCCCTATTTTTGGTGGCACCTGAAGCGCCGAGGCCAAGGGGAAAGTTTTTTCCCCCGGCTGGGTCTACGGCTGCCAGCAGGCGAGCTGCCGGCCGGGAGCCCCCGCCTCTGGATTCACGGGGTATCGGTGGGAGAGGTCATGTCGGCTCTGCCCTTGGTGGAGGAATTAAAGAAACTCCTCCCCCGGGCAGCCTTCCTCATCACCACCGGCACCGAAACCGGTCAGGCCCTGGCCCACCGCCAGTTCGCCCCGCACGGGGCCTACGTCTGCTACTTTCCCCTGGATATCCCCTGGGCTGTGCACCGCTACCTGGATCACCTGCGACCCGATGTCTTCATTGCCCTGGAGTCGGAACTATGGCCCAACTTTCTCCTCAGCGCCCGCCGCCGCGGCGTCCGCCTGGCGCTTCTCAATGCCCGGCTGTCGGAGAAGTCCTTTGCCAGATTCTCTCTCTTTAAAGGGTATGTGGTTGAATTATTTAATCTTTTTGAAGTGATTGCGGCAGGCTCGCCTCAGGACTACGCACGTCTTTGCGCCCTCGGCCTCTCCGAAGACCAGGTGGTTATGGCAGGGAACCTGAAAATTGACCGTCTTCTGGGCCTGCGCACTAAGGCAGTTAGTTCTACCCTCCTTTCAACGGCCCCCCGAACTGCGCGAGGGGAGAACAGCGCCACCGAGGCTTTGTCTGCCTCAATGCCTGGGGACCTGAGGGAGGCCCTAAACTTAGAAGGCCAGCCCGTTTTCCTGGCGGCCTCCACCCACCCGGGAGAAGACGAAGCAGTTATAGAAGCCTTTGAGCAACTTTTAGGCCCCTACCCTTCCCTGGTCCTGCTTCTGGCGCCCCGGCACCCGCAACGGGCCGCAGAGGTGGGCCGTCTCCTCCGCCAACGGGGCCTGGCCTTCCAGTTGTGGCATCGCCTTAAGGCGGGTCAGGAGACCCGCACCCAGCCGGTGGTGGTGGTGGATACCATCGGCGACCTCCTGGGTCTTTACGGCGTGGCGGATGTGGCCTTTGTGGGGGGCTCGCTCGTTCCCCACGGCGGCCAGAACCTGCTGGAGCCCGCCGCCTGGGGCGTGGCGCCTTTATATGGTCCGCATGTGGGCAACTTTCTTTGGGCCAAAGACATCCTGGACGCGGCCCGGGCCGGGATCACGGTCCATGATGCCCTCACTATGGCCGTCGCGGTCAGAAATCTCTTGGACCACCCCGACCTGCGCCGGGAGATGGGCGCCCGGGCCTTGGCTGCCCTCGCTCCCCACCAGGGCGCGGCGGCCCGACAGGCCCGCCTGATTGTCAAGATGCTCTGCGGCGGGCCAACGGGAGCGTGATTCGCAGGCAGCTTCCTTAAAACAGCATCAGGGCCACCCCCCGGGTAAGGAGGCCCAAGGCCAGGGCCAGGGCCAGGGAGCCGAACACCGCCAAGGCGGTGGTTTTCCAGCCCGTCTCCCGGCCCAGGGCCGCGATGGTGGCGGCGCAGGGGATGTAAAAAAGGATAAAGACCGTGAAAGTAAGGAGCTGCCCAGGGGTGAGCACGGCCTGAAGGTCGGTGGTGCCCAAGGCAGTACTCAGCATCACCAGGGTCAGTTCTTTGCGCATAATGCCGAAAATCAGGGTGACCCCCACGGCCGCCGGCAGCCCCAACAGGCCGGTCAAAGGTCGGAAGGCGGCATTGACGCTGGCCTCCAAGCCGTAATACTTGAGGAGAGAAAGGGCGATGCTTCCCACCGTGAGGATGGGCCAAGCCACCACTATAAAATCTTTGAGGTTGAGCCAGGTTTTCCGCCAGACGTTGCTCCAGGTGGGCCAGCGATACTCGGGAATCTCCATCACCAGCCCCGGCGACACTTCCTTCAGCACCAGGGTGGACAAACGTCCCAGCACCGCAATGACCAGCAGATTGAACAGGTATATCCCCAGGGCCCAGCAGGGGCCGAGGGCGTAGGCCACCAACGCAAAGATGATCACGGAGCGGGCGGAACAGGGGACGAGGATTGCGAGCAGGGCCACCATCAGACGATCCCGAGGCGACTCCAGGATGCGGGTGGCCATGACCGCGGGCACACTGCAGCCGTAGCCCAGGATGAAAGGAATGATGGATTTGCCATGCAGCCCCAGCCGGTGCATGAAATTGTCCATAAGGAAGGCCACCCGGGGCAGATAGCCGCTGTCCTCCAACAAAGCCAGACCCAGACGAAAGGGTAGGAGGTAGGGCAGAACAATGGCCACGGCGCCGAAGATGCCCATCAACAGGCCTTCGCCCAGGGTGAAATAAGCCAAACTGTCGGACCCCAGCCAACCCTGGGCCAGCTTCTGCAGGCGATCCAGATATGCAAGCAAAAGGGCTTCGGGATATTGACCGGCGCGGAACACGGCCTGGAAAAAGAGACCCAACACCAGGACTAAAATGAGGTAGCCCCAGATTTTATGGGTGGTAACCCGGTCCAGACGGTCGCGAAAGGAGAGCTTGGCGGCCGGGAAAACTTTGGCCACCTGCTCAAAGAGGTGTCGTGCCAGGGCATGACGTTCGGAAGAAATGACCACGTCGGACGGGCGGCCGCGCATTTGGGAAAGGATGTTCTGGTGATTTTTAATGATGGGAATGAGATCGGGGTGCCGCCGCCTCACCTCCTCCAAAAGATAAGGGTCGTCCTCCAGGAGCTTGATGATGAAGAAGCGCCAGGGAAGCCGCAATTCCTCGGCTAACATTGGGTCAAGGTGGTCGCTTAGTTCGGCGATTTCCTCCTCAATATCCCGGCTGAAGACCACCTGGGCCGGTCGCACCTGGATCCGCCCGGCTTCCACCGCGGTTTCCAGCAGTTCGGTGAGGCCCTTGCCCTGAGAGGCTATGGTGGTCACCACCGGCACCCCCAGAAGGTGGGAAAGTTTGGTGGGTTGCAGGACGACGCCTTTCCGGGCGGCTTCGTCCATCATGTTCAAGGCCACCACCACGGGGCGTTCAAGACTCATAAGCTCCAGGGTCAGCTCCAGACTTCGGGAGAGCAGGGAGGCGTCAATGACGTTGACAATGACATCGGCTCCGCCCTTCAGCAGATAATTCCGGGATTCAAGCTCAGCCCGGTCGCTGGAAGTGAGGGAATAGACGCCGGGCAGGTCCACGCAGGTGAGCTCCTCCCCTGCCAGGACCACGCGGCTTACGTGATATTTGACCGTGGTTCCGGGAAAGTTGGAAATTACGGCCTTATAGCCGCTGAAGTAATTGAATATGGTACTTTTGCCGCAGTTGGGCTGGCCAATGAAGGCAATTATCATGAAGGCTCTCTTTTATCGTCGGACTTGGGGACTGAGTATATAATCAACGCAACTGAGATGCAATAACAATTTCCCGAAATATATAATTTCTTGACTCTTTGATAAACTGGTTTATATTAAATTTTTTAATTCAGCCGCCAGGAGCGGCCTAGGGTTTGAAATGGCGATGAAGGAATCAACCTGGGAAATTCATATCTCCAGTGTTACTGAAGAAGGCCTGGACCTTTACCCTGAGTTGGGGGAAGAGTGGTTCCGGGCTTGGCAGCAAGAGGATCCCGGCTTGGACTTTGCCGGGCCGGGGGCGATATCGGGGAAGGTCCACCTGGAAAAGCATGGCCGGGAGATTTTGCTCCGGGGCCACTTGGAAGGGACTCTGACCTTGAGCTGCAGCCGCTGCTTAGAGCCCTTTAAACTGCCGGTGGCCACGGATTTCCACCTGCTGCTGGAGCCCGGCCCGGAGCCGGCGGTCCCGGAAGAGGAACTGACCGCGGAGGACTTGGATCTGGACTTCTATCAGGATGAGGTCGTGGACCTGGAGCGCTACTTCCGGGAGCAGATTCTTCTGATGATCCCGCTGAAACCTCTGTGCTCCGAGACCTGTAAGGGCATCTGCCCCCGGTGCGGGGCCGACCTCAACCGCGAGCCCTGTCACTGCGTAGCGGAAAAGCCCGAATCGCCTTTGGCTGCAGAATTGGCCAAATTGAAAAAATAAGGAGAGCACCGTGGCCTTACCGAAACGCCGACATTCCATTTCCCGCCGGAACAAGCGGCGGTCCCATTATAAGCTGACCCCGCCGAATCTGTCCGTTTGTCCCAAATGCAACGAACCCCGCCTGCCGCACCATGCCTGTCCTTCCTGCGGCTTTTACAAAGGGCGGCTGGTGGCGCCCAAAGCGGCGGAGTAAGGCAAAAACAGATTTTCAGGGGAGGAACAGAAAGGGGCTTAAAGGCCAGGACCTTCAGGCCCTTCAACGTTGGCGGTTTTGTCCCTCCGAACCGGGTTTCCCCTTTATTAGCATAAGGTAGGATAAGGATGGACTACCTGTTGACCGAAGAGCAGCGGATGCTCCAGGATCTGGCCCGCCAGATCAGCGAAGAGCGCATCAAGCCGGTGCGGGCGAAGTTGGACGAAGAAGAGGAATTTCCCTGGGAAATAATGGCTGATCTGGCCCAAGCGGATCTGTGCGGCACCATCATCCCGGAGGAATACGGCGGTCTGGGGCTGGGGTCCCTGGAAAACTGCCTAGTGCTGGAGCAGTTGGCCAGGGGCTGCGCGGGAGTGGCCACCACCTATGCCGCCAGTTTCCTGGGGGCCTACCCTCTGCTTCTGTTCGGCTCCGCGGAACAGAAGCGGAAATATCTGCCAGTTCTGGCCAAGGGCGAAGCCTTGGCGGCGTTTGCCCTTACCGAGGCCCAGGCCGGAAGCGACGCCGGGGGGGTCCAGGCCACCGCGGTGCGGGACGGTGACTTCTACGTGCTGAACGGCACCAAGCAGTGGATCACCAATGCGGGCGAAGCCGAAATCTATACGGTGATTGCCCTCACCGACCGGGCCAAGGGTGCCCGAGGGGCCAGCGCCTTTGTGGTGGAAAAGTCCGACCCAGGCATCAGTTTCGGCAAAAAAGAAAAAAAAATGGGCATCCGGGCCTCCGTCACCCGGGAGATCGTCCTGGAGGACTGCCGCATCCCCAAAGACCGGCTCATCGGCAAAGAAGGCCTGGGCTTTGTCATCACCATGCGGACCCTGGACCTGGCCCGACCCGGGGCCGGCGCCCTGGCCGTGGGTCTGGCCCAAGCGGCTCTGGACGAAGCCGCCAGCTTTGCCAAAGAGCGCCATCAGTTTGGCCAGCCCATCATTGCCTTTCAGGCGGTGCAGCATCTGCTGGCGGACATGGCCACCCGTCTGGAGGCCGCCCGGGCCCTGGTGTATGCGGTGGCCCGCTACATTGATTCCGGGGCCAAGGACTTCACCAAGGAAGCGGCCATGGCCAAGCTTTTTCCCACCGACATGGCCATGCAGGTCACGGTGGACGCGGTCCAGGTCATGGGCGGCCACGGTTACATGCGGGAATACCCGGTGGAAAAGATGATGCGGGACGCCAAGATCCTCCAGATTTACGAAGGCACTAACCAGATCATGCGGAACATCATCGGGTTGGCCCTGAATAAAGAATATTCCAAAAAGAAATAAGCCCTTGGAGTCAGAGACCGCTGGTCAATTCCTTTGCTAATCAGGCCCCTGAGCCTTAAGGCTATGCTCAAAATCGTCGTCTGCATCAAGCAGGTTCCCGAAACCCAGGACGTGCGCCTGGACCCGGAGACCTTCACCATCCGGCGGGAAGGGGTCAAGTCCATCATCAACCCCTTTGACCTGTATGCGGTGGAGGAGGGCCTGCGGATAAAAGAGGCCCGCGGCGGCACGGTGACCCTGCTGACCATGGGGCCGCCCCAGGCCGAAGAGGCCCTGCGGGAGGCCCTGGGCTACGGGGCGGACGGCGCCGTGCTTTTGTCGGCTAAGGCTTTTGCGGGGGCGGACACCTGGGCCACGGCCCTGACCTTGGCCAAAGCCATCGAGAAGCTGGGGGGAGCAGACCTGATCTTCACCGGCAAGCAGGCCATCGACGGCGACACCGCCCAAGTGGGGCCCATGCTGGCCACCATCCTGGGACTTCCTTATATCGCCTGGGCCCGAAAGATCACTTTTACCGGAGAGCGCGCCCTCGTAGTGGAGCGCCTTCTGGACCATGGTTATGATGCGGTATCTGCCCCCCTGCCTGCCGTCATTTCCGTGGTCAAGGAAATCAACGAACCCCGGGTGCCCTCCTTCAAGGCCAAGCTCAAGGCCAAAAAAGCGGCCATTCCGGTGTGGGGTCCGGCCGAGGTGGGGGTCAGCCCGGAGGAAGTGGGCCTGGCCGGCTCCTTCACCCAGGTGGTGCGGGTCTTTCCGCCGCCGCCCCGGGGCAAGTCCGAGGTATGGGAAGGGCAGCCGGCGGACTTGGCCGCCCGGGTGTGGGCCAAGCTCAAAGAATTGGGAAGCAGGTAGTTTTTCCAGGGGGGCCAAAGGGTCGGCAACCCCCAGTCCTTCCCTTTACTTCCTAACGTCTCGGGGGGCTTGGGGGCCGAGGGCAAGGGCCCCTTGCCTTTGGCGATCTTTCCGAAACTTTATACTTATGAGCATCATTTTTTTCCAGGAAAAATGCACCCTTTGCGGCCAGTGCGTAGGAGCTTGTCCTTTCGGCATCCTGCGCTTGGAAGAGAATGCCCTGATTATCGACAATGGCTGCACCCTGTGCGGGGCCTGTGTGGAGATATGTGAGTCCGGGGCCCTGGCAATTCCGGCCGCGGTAGGCCCCGCGCCCCGGCCCGGGGTGCCGCCGGACGGGGTGTGGGTTTTTGCCGAGCAACGGCAGGGCAAGCTGGCCCCGGTGGCCTTGGAGCTTTTGGGCGAGGCCCGGCGTCTGGCGGAAACCTTGCAAGCGAAGGTGGCCGCGGTGCTTTTGGGGCATAAGGTGGAGCACCTGTGCCCTACCCTGCTGGCCGCCGGCGCAGACAAGGTTTACCTAGTGGAATCGCCCGTACTGGCCGATTTCTGCGAAGGCCCCTACTCCGCGGCGCTGGCGGAAATCGCCCAACGTTTTCAGCCGGAGATCATCCTGGCGGGCGCCACCTACTTGGGCCGGGCCTTCATCCCCCAGGTGGCCGCGGCCCTGAGGACCGGCCTCACCGCAGACTGCACCGCATTCGCCATTGACCCGGAAAAGCGCCTCCTCCTGCAAACCCGCCCGGCGTTCGGGGGAAATATCATGGCCACCATTATTACCCCGAAGACCTTTCCCCAGATGGCTACGGCCCGGCCCGGGGTCTTCAAGCGTCTGACCGAAGGTTATTCCCAAAATGGTCAGGTGGTCCGGGTGGAGTGGGCGCCCGGCGCCGCCGCCTCCAGGAGCCGCTTTGTCAAAACCGTGGAGGAAATCCGGGAGCGTCTGCCTTTGTCCGAAGCCGAGGTAATTGTGGCCGGGGGCCGGGGCCTGAAGGAGGCCAAAAACTTCCGGATGCTGGAGGAACTGGCGGACCTGCTGGGCGGGGCCGTGGGGGCGACCCGGGCCGCAGTGGACGCGGGCTGGATCCCTTATGCCCATCAGATCGGCCAGACGGGTAAGACCGTGTCCCCCAAGCTTTACATTGCCGTGGGCATTTCCGGAGCCTCACAGCATGTGGTGGGCATGCAGGCCAGCGACTTTATTGTGGCCATCAACAAGGATCCGGCCGCCCCTATCTTCCAGGTGGCCAATATCGGCCTGGTGGGCGACCTCTTCGAGATCGTCCCGGCCCTGATCCTGGAAATCAGAAAGGACCGGAGCTGACCGGATAAAAATGAAAAGGCCAGGGCCACCGGCCCGCCCCCGCCGGCTTGGCCGGGGCAGAGGTGTTCAAAAATGCGAGTTTTTTAAAATAAAAAGGTAAAAAGGAAAACTGTGTTAAAGGCACTTTCTTTTTTAAGAAAATCGTTTTATGCTTATTTTTTGAAAGACCGGCCAACGCTGGCCTTGCGTGGAAAAGTTGCTTATTTTGCTGAATAAAATTTGCTACCATGTCTGAGTCAAAGCGTGTTGCCCTGGTTACGGGGGCAGCCCGGGGGATCGGCCAGGTGATCGCCGCCACCCTGGCCGCGCCAGGCCTGACCATTTACATCAATGATGTGGCCCATTGGGAGGAAGCCGCCTGGACCAAAAAAGCGGTGGAGGACAAAGGGGGCACCGCCCGCCTCCTTGAGTTCGACGTAACGGATGCCCGCCAGGTGGACCGGGCCGTGGAGCAGATTGTGAAAGAGAGTGGCCGTCTTGACATCCTGGTGAACAACGCCGGTATCACCCGGGACAATATCATTGTCCGCCTGAAGGAAGAAGACTGGGATTTGGTACTGGCGGTCAATCTCAAAGGCGCCTACAATTGCATCCGGGCGGCGGCCAAGCCCATGATCAAGCAGCGGAGCGGTCGCATTATCAATATCAGCTCCGTGGTGGGCGTGATGGGCAACCCCGGCCAAGCCAACTACGTGGCTTCCAAGGCGGGCCTGATCGGCCTCACCAAAACAGTGGCCCGGGAACTGGCCTCCCGCAATATCACGGTGAACGCCGTGGCTCCGGGCTTCATCACCACCGAAATGACCGAGGCCTTGCCGGAAAAAACCAAGGAACAGATGTTGGCGCAGATCCCCTTGAACCGCTTCGGCACCCCACAGGAGGTGGCTTACGCGGTGGCCTTTTTGGCCTCTGAACAGGCAGCTTACATCACCGGCCAGGTAATCCACGTAAACGGCGGCATGCTGATGGTTTAATTTGAGGAGGTTTATTGCCCATGGCTTCCATTGAAGAAAAGGTGGTGAAGATTGTCGTGGATAAGTTGGGAGTGGACCGCTCCGAAGTGACTCCCGATGCGGTGTTTGTGGACGATTTGGGAGCCGATTCCCTGGACTTGGTGGAATTGATCATGGCCATGGAGGAGGAATTCGGCCTGGAGATCGCCGACGAAGAAGCGGAAAAGATGAGGACCGTGCAAGATGTCATTAACTTCATCCAAGCCCGGGCCGCCGCCTGAGGCGGAGGTCATCGCCATCGCCTGTGACCACGCCGGCTACCAGCTTAAGGCCGAAATCCTGAAATTCCTCAAAAAAATGCGGGTGCGGGTGGAGGACCTGGGCTGTGACAATTCCGAAGAGTCAGTGCATTATCCGGTATATGGCAAGAAGGTTGTGGATGCGGTTCTGACCCGGCCGGAAGTCCGGGGCATTCTGATTTGCGGCACCGGGCTGGGGATGAGCGTTATGGCCAATCGCTTTCCGGGGATACGCGCCACCCTGTGCAACGACGTCTATACCGCCGCCATGAGCCGCAGGCACAATAACGCCAATTTGTTGGTCTTGGGTGGGCGGGTTACCGGCCCCGATTTGGCCAAGGAGATCGTCCGGGTCTGGCTTACCACCCCTTTTGAGGGCGGCCGCCATCAGGAGCGCCTGGAGCTTCTGGAAAAGCTGGCCGCCGAAGCAAAATCCGCCCCTGGAATCCAAGATGCCGCGCCAAGATCCTAAGTCCTGTCCGTTGATGGCCGAACTGGCTGAGACGGATCCGGAAATTTATCTGGCCATTGAGCAGGAGCGCCAGCGCCAGTTGAGCAAGCTGGAACTCATTGCCTCGGAGAACTTTGTCAGCAATGCGGTGCTGGCCGCCCAAGGCTCCATTCTGACCCACAAATATGCGGAAGGTTATCCGGGGCATCGCTATTACGCCGGCTGTGAATACGTCGACGTGGCGGAAAGTCTGGCCATCGAACGGGCCAAGGAGCTGTTCGGGGCCGAGTATGTCAACGTTCAGCCCCATTCCGGCACGCAGGCCAACATGGCCGTGTATTTTGCCTTGCTTAAGCCCGGGGACACCATCTTGGGCATGGACTTGGCCCACGGCGGCCACCTGAGCCATGGATCCCCGGTAAACTTTTCCGGTCGCCTTTACCGGGCAGTGACTTATGGGGTGGACCGGGAAACCGAGCAGGTGAATTTTTCGGCCCTGGCCGAGTTGGCCCGGCGGGAGCGTCCCAAACTCATTATCGCCGGAGCCAGCGCCTACCCCCGGATCCTGGATTTTGACAAATTTGCCGAAATCGCCCAGGAAGTGGGAGCCTACCTGATGGTGGACATGGCCCATATCGCCGGTTTGGTGGCCGCCGGTCTGCACCCCAATCCGGTGCCGGTGGCGGATGCGGTTACTTCCACCACCCATAAGACTCTGCGCGGCCCCCGGGGCGGCCTTATCCTGGCCCGGAGCGAATTCCACAAACTTCTGGACACCCAGATTTTCCCGGGTATTCAGGGCGGCCCGTTGATGCACATCATCGCTGCTAAAGCAGTGGCTTTCAAAGAAGCCCTGGCCCCCCGCTTCCGGCAATATCAGGAACAGACCATCAACAACAGCCGCACCTTGGCAGAGGAATTCCGGCGCCGGGGCTACCGTCTGGTGGCCGGCGGCACCGACACTCACCTTATCCTGATCGATGTCACGCCCAAGGGGCTCACCGGAAAAGAAGCGGAAGAAGCCCTGGATTTGGCCGGCATCACCGTGAATAAAAATACTATTCCTTTTGACCCCCAACCGCCCAAGATCGCCAGCGGCATTCGCCTGGGCACTCCGGCGGTGACCACCCGGGGCATGAAGGAGCCTGAGATGAGGCTCATTGCCGAGTTCGTTGATCAGGTTCTGTCCGCCCCGGAGGATGAGGACAATCTGATCAAAGTCGAAGCCCAAGTAAGGGAATTTTGCCACAGCTTTCCGCTGTTTTCCGAAGAGTGGAAATGAAAAGGCCGTTTCCGGTTTTCGGTTTCCGGTTCTCCGCCAAAGGTCAAAAAATCTTTCTCCCTTCCGGCGAGCCCACCTGCCAGGCTGCCCGCTTGACCGCCTTAAACCCGACCGGTTCCGGTGAGGTCCCGATTATCTGAGCCAAACCTGAAAACCTGACCTATGCGCTGTCCTTATTGTCACAGCACCCACAACAAAGTTATTGATTCCCGCCCCAGCCGGGAGGCCAATGCCATTCGCCGCCGCCGGGAGTGCCTGAACTGCCATCGGCGCTTTACCACCTACGAACAGGTGGAGGAAACCATGCCCCTGATTGTCAAGAAGGACGGGCGGCGGGAGCCTTACCAGCGCAGCAAGATTTCCGAAGGGATCAAGAAGGCCTGTGAGAAGCGCCCGGTCTCCATTGACCTTATCGAAGATTTTCTGGACGATTTGGAAAGGGAGATGCTGGAAAGCGGCCAGCGGGAAATCCCTTCGTCCTGGATCGGCGAAAAGGTCATGGCCAAGCTCCGGGAGTGGGACGAGGTGGCCTACGTGCGCTTCGCTTCGGTATATCGCCACTTCACCGATGCTACCGATTTCATGCGGGAAATCCGCGACCTGCTGGAGTCCCGCAAAAGCGTCAAGGGCGAGGGCTGAGGCCGGAGTCCAACTAGGCCGTTGCAGCACGGATTAGGGAGAGATCATGAAAACCATCCAAATAACCTGGCAGCGGTTGGTGGATGAGCAAGGGCAGACCTGCTCCCGATGCGATGCCACCGAACAGGAATTGCACAAGGCCTTGCGCTTTCTGGTAAAGTCCCTGGCGCCGGTGGGAATCGCCTTTTCCCTGGAAACCAAGTCCCTGGATGCCCAGGAATTCGCCCGGGACCCATTGCAGTCCAACCGCCTGTGGATCGCCGGCCGCCCTTTGGAAAAGTGGCTGGAAGGTGAGGCCGGGGCCAGCCTCTGTGGCGGGCCCTGCGGGGAGGCGCCGTGCCGCACCCTTGAGGTCGAAGGCAAGGTATACGAAACCATCCCGGCGGAGCTGATCATCAAGGCGGCCTTAAGGGCAGTGCAGCAAGAAGTGACCAAACTATCGGCCAGGCAGCCGGGACGATGACTCCGCCGGTTCCATTTCCTTGGCCCTCTTAAAAGCATGGATTTCAGCAAAGCAGATGTCCGTTATATGCAGATGGCCCTCAGGCTGGCGGCCCGGGGTGCCGGTTGGGTCTCCCCCAACCCCATGGTGGGGGCAGTGGTGGTTCGGGAAGGCCGGGTGGTGGGTCGCGGCTGGCATCGGCACTATGGCGGGGCGCATGCCGAGGTGGAGGCCCTGCGCCGGGCAAGGACCCAAGCCCGGGGGGCCACCCTGTATGTAACTCTGGAGCCGTGCAACCATCATGGCCTCACGCCGCCCTGCACCGAAGCCGTTCTCAAGGCCGAAATTGAACGGGTGATCATCGCCACCCTGGATCCAAACCCCCGGGTGACGGGCGGCGGGGCCGCCCGCCTGAAAGAAGCCGGGGTCCGCGTGGATATCGGCCTCCTGGAGGTTGAGGCCCGGCGGCTCAATGAGGCTTGGTTCAAGTGGGTGGAAACCGGCCTTCCCTTTGTCATTGCCAAGGCCGCCTGTTCCTTGGACGGGCGGGTGGCTATGCCCACGGGTGAAAGCCGGTGGCTCACCGGCGAAGCCTCCCGGGCCTTCGGGCACCGGCTGCGCCATGCCTGTGACGCCATCCTGGTGGGCATCGGCACCGTGCTGGCCGACAACCCCCAGCTCACGACCAGGTTAGCCGGCAGGCGAGGCAGGGAGGGCGAGGGACCGCGGGCCAAAGACCCCATCCGCATTGTCCTGGACTCCCACCTGCGCCTTCCCCTTAACGCCTGTCTTTTGCATCTGGACTCCCTGGCCCCCACTTGGATCGCCACCACTGAGGGGGCGCCGAAAGATAAAATCTCGGCTCTGGAAGATTTGGGCGCTGAGGTGTTGCTCCTGCCGGAGGAAAACGGCCGGGTTGCCCTGAAGCCGCTGCTTAGGCTTTTAGGGGAGCGCAAGGTGCAGAGTTTGCTGGTGGAAGGCGGCCCCCAGGTCTTGGGCTCTTTTTTCGATCAGCAGCTGGTGGACAAATTTTATTTTTTCTTTGCCCCCAAAATCCTGGGCAGTAAGGATGCTTACCCGGCCGTGGCCGGAAAAGGGGCAGCCTATCTGAAAGATGCACCAACGGGGAAAAATCTGACCATTCGCCGCCTGGGGCCGGACTTCCTGATTTCCGGATATTTATAGACCCTGGAAATTTCCCCGGTCTCTCTACTCAGCCAGGTCCGATGTGCCCCCCATAAGTCTGACAGATCACCTTTTTCAACCCTGCCCTTTCCAGCAACCGTTTGATGCCCAGCATCTCCGCAGTGCTGGGGCGTACCAGATCCAGGCGCCTGAACTCCGGGCGGTAATCCAGGACAGTAACCTGAACTTCCGGCTGCCAGGCGGCCAGCTTGGCCCCGAGGGCTGCGAGTTCATCGGATGAGATCAAAGCGGCATTGTAGGGCAGGCCGATGCCCACGAAGACCCTTCTCCAGAGACCGGTAAGGAGATAGGCCGCGGCCTCCCAGGCTTGAGTCCACAGCCGGGCCGCCACTTCTGGGTCCCTGATGCCGGTGATTTTCTGAAAGGTGGACAATTCCAGCCCCTTCAGGTCACAGCCGATGTCCGTCAGCCCGGCTTGCACCAGTTCCTCCAAATAAGCGGGCGTCAGATAGACGCTGTTGGTATCCACATGGAAGCGGGCCTGGGGGTCCGGGTTCAGTTCCTTCAGGTGACGGATAAATTCCAGCAGCCAGGGGCGGTTCAAGGAGCATTCGCCGCCGCTGATGGCCAACCGGTTCACGCCGTAACGCCGCCGGGCCCGGGTGAGGAACAAGGCGGCCAACTCCGCGGTCAGGGGTTCGCCCCGGGAGCGGAAGGTGGTCTCCCAGTTCTGGCAGGTAGGACAACGCAGGATGCAGCCGGCGGCAAAGCAGGCTACCTCCACCCAGCCGCCCCGGGCGGCTTTGGCCTCCCAGGGAGTGCCTACCCCGCCCACCATGTGCCCGGAGAACCCGAAGACCAAACGTTGGGGCTCGCGACGGGACAGTTTGGCCGGGTCCGCCTCCACCACCATGCCGGCTTTCACCGGGGTAATGCAGCTTGGCTTTAGTTCGCCGTCCACCTGCACCGCGCAAGTCCAGCAGCCGCCGGTGCGGCAGGGCGCGGTGATTTGGCCTTCGCCCGGAAAGGTTCCGATGGTGTAACCCCTCAGCTCCAGAGCCTGAAGAAGGGTGATGCGTTCTGGCACCTGGACAGGCTGACCGTCCAGGATCAATTCCACTTCGGCCCGCGGCTCCCTGCTTTCCACCAATTGCCGGGCTTCAAAGGGGCAAGCCGCCACACAGGCCCCGCAGCCGGTGCAGTTTTCTTCCCCGGGGCAGTCGATGGCGGTGTGGCAGTAATCGCAGCCCGTGCAGCGGGAAAGATCCCGCCACACCGTGTGAAGCTTAAAAGGGCTCATCTCGGACCCAGGCTCTAAAATCCAGTCTTAGCTCATATTTTAAAGATTTTTCCACGGGCCTGAAATGAGATTATCAGAAGAGGCGCCGGGGCTTTACCGGGAGGTTGTCTTATTTTGCCAAATTTAGAACATAAGCGATGGGCCCATCTTTCTTGTCATATTCGGAGGCCCGTTCAAAGCCAAGCTGTTCATAGAGGTGACGGGCCGCAGCCATAAAGGGGCCGGTGTAAAGGTAAATGGCCGGAACCCGGAATTCCCGGGCCCGGCGCAGGCATTCCAGCACCAGGCGGCGGCCCAAGCCCTGCCCCCGGCTTTGAGGTTTAACCGCCAAAATGCGCATGGTCGCGGCGCCCTGGGGCCAGTTGCCCAAAGCAGCTTGGGCGGCGTCGGGATAAAATTTTACCACTCCGTGAAGGACCCCGTGCGCGTCCGCCGCGACCAGCAAGATACCGGCCGGAGCCCGGATGACCTTCTTGATGTTGGCCATCCACGCTCGCCAGACATTTTCCGGAAAAAGCGGCTGAAATTCCCGATAGGCGTCTTTCACCAAGGCCTCCACCGCCGCCAGTTCCTCCGGTCTGGCCTCCCGGATGAGAATCTTTTCGGCTTGGGCACCGTCGGTTTTAGCTTCAGAGCGGCGGGGATTTTTTCGCATTTTGAGCTGACGGCTCAGTTCACCTGGGGCGCAGCGGGGTCTTCAAAGCGGCGATGAAGTCACCGATTTCCCTGATGGTTTCCGGGCCGGAAAACTGCGCCACCCGCTGGACAATCGCGCTGCCCACCACCACGCCGTCCACATAAGGGGCCAGCCAGGCCACCTGCTCCGGGGTGGAGATGCCGAAGCCTACGGCCACCGGACACCGCACTAGGCGCCGCACCTGGGCCAGCTCCTGGACCAGTTCGGGCGGAAGCGTCGTGCGGGCTCCAGTGATGCCCGTCAGGGAAACGTAATAAAGGAAACCTTTGGTAAGCCGGCCCAGCTTTTGGAGACGCTCCGGGCCGCTGGTGGGCGCGGCTAAGTATATCGGCGCCAAACCGGCTTTCAGTGCTGCAACCCGCCAAGGGCCCGCTTCCTCCAGGGGCAGATCAGGGATGATAAACCCGCACACTCCCTGCCGGGCCGCTTCCTGGGCGGTGCGCTCCAGGCCGTATTGGAGGATGGGGTTGTAATAGCCCATCAGAATCAGAGGGATATCAGTGTCGGCACGCAGTCGGCCGGCCAGCCGGAGCACGTCTTCCAGATGCACCGCATGTTTCAGGGCTCGGTTGCTGGCGGCCTGTATGGTGGGACCATCAGCCAGGGGATCGGAAAAAGGTATGCCCAATTCCAGCATATCCGCGCCCCGGGCGGCGATTTCCACAGCTATCTGCCGGCTGGTCTCCAAATCCGGGTCCCCGGCGGTGATAAAGGGAATGAGCGCCTTTTCGCCCCGAGCTCGGAGCCGCCGGAAGACCTTGTCAATACGGGTCAAGGTTCACCTCCACAATGGTCTGGGGGGAAGCGGGGGCCTAAAGCCCCCGGCCCTGCTCTCTGAAACTCACCTTACGAACCCTCCAGAATCTCCGCCACGGTTTCCACGTCTTTGTCCCCTCGGCCGGAGAGGTTTACGATGATAATGTCTTCGGCCGAGTATTCCTGGACGATTTTGGACAAATAAGCGATGGCATGGGCGCTTTCCAGGGCCGGCAAGATCCCTTCGGTCCGGGCCAGGAGCTTAAAGCCTTCCAGGGCCTCGTCGTCCGTCACCGCCACGTATTCCGCCCGGCCGGAGTCTTTGAAGAAGGCGTGCTCGGGTCCGACGCCGGGATAATCCAACCCCGGGGCCAAGGAATGGGCCTCGCAAATGTTGCCCCAATTGTCCTGCAGCAGATAGCTCATGGCACCGTGCAGCACCCCCACGGTGCCGGCCACCAGAGTGGCAGAATGGCAGCCGGTGGGCAGGCCGTGGCCGGCGGCCTCCACCCCGATGAAGCGCACCGGGTCTTTCAAAAAAGGGTAAAACAGACCCATGGCGTTGCTGCCGCCGCCGACGCAAGCTACCAGGCAATCAGGCAACCGGCCGGTTTCCCGCCGGAGCTGGGCCTTGGCCTCCCGGCCGATCACCGCCTGAAATTCCCGGACAATCATGGGATAGGGATGAGGGCCGGCCACTGAGCCGATGACATAATGAGTGTAGCGGACATGGGTGACCCAATCCCGGATGGCTTCGTTCATGGCGTCTTTCAGGGTACAACTGCCGGATTCCACCGGAATCACCCGGGCACCCAAAAGCTTCATGCGCATGACATTCAGACGCTGGCGGCGGATGTCTTCGCTGCCCATAAAGATGTCGCACTCCAGACCCAAAAGGGCCGCCACGGTGGCGGTGGCCACCCCGTGCTGGCCGGCCCCGGTTTCGGCGATAAGGCGCCGCTTGCCCATGCGCTTGGCCAAAAGCCCTTGGCCCATGGTGTTGTTGATTTTATGGGCGCCGGTATGGGCCAGGTCTTCCCGCTTGAGATAAATCCTGGGGCCGCCCAGGGTCTCCGTGAGGTGCCGGGCCAAATACAGGGGGGTGGGCCGGCCCACATACTTCTTTAGATACCAGGACAACTCCTGGTGAAATTCCGGATCCCGGCTGATCCGGCGATATGCCTCCTGCAGTTCCAAGAGCGCCGGCATCAGGGTTTCCGGCACAAACCGGCCGCCATACTTGCCGAAATGTCCACGCCTGTCGGGTAACATTAGACCTCCCTGCCTTAGAAGGGAAAAAGGCGGAATAGGACTCGGGATGCCCTTCCGCTTTTCCTTATCTCCCTGTCTCCATGCGCTTTACCGCCTCAATAAATGCCCGCAGTTTCGCGGGATCCTTTCTGCCAGGGGCAGCTTCCACCCCGCTGGCCACATCCACGGCCGCCGGTTGGGCGATGCGGATGGCTTCGGCCACATTGTCGGAAGTAAGGCCGCCGGCCAAGACCAGGGGGCCGTAGTTTTTCATCTTTCTGGCTAGCTTCCAATCAAAGGGTTCGCCGGTTCCGCCCGGGGTCCCGGGTTTATAGGCATCCAGTAGAAAGGCTTGGGCCGCCCCTTTAAATTCGCTTATTTGGGGAAAAACCTCCTCGCCTTTTACCCGAAAGCCTTTGATGACCCGCCGTCCCAGAGAGCGGCAGTATTCCGGGGATTCGCGGCCGTGCAGCTGAAGCCAATCTAGCCCGGCTAGCGCCGCAATTTTCTGCACGGTGGCCGCCTCTTCGTCCACGAACACCCCTACGGTGGCCACAAAAGGCGGCAGTTGGCCGATGATGCCCCGGGCCTGCTCCGGCGTCACATACCGGGGGCTTTTCTTATAGAAAATAAATCCCAGGGCATGGGCGCCCAATTCCGTTGCCAGCAGAGCATCACTAACTTCGGTTATGCCGCAGATTTTAATGCGCACCATCAGTTTTCCTGGATCACTTCTTAAAAGTTCCCAGATCAGAAGGTCAAGACTTTATCAGCCTCAGAAATCAGTCCATATAAATCGTCCATCCAGCCGATGGGGCAAGTGCTTGATCCCTCCAGACCGTGGGATTTCAGGCACACCCCTCAAACGTAAAAATCGCCGGCAAACCGGTTGATTTCCCCCATCACATCAAACTGCTCGGTGCTGCTTCGTTCGAAACACACTCCTCTTCCAAGCATAAAAACGCTCACCTCATCCCCCCGCTGGAGGGCCTTGTTGGCCAAGCGCATGGCATTGTAAACAGTCTCGCCGTCATCAGTGGAGATGATAATCAAAATTTTCATGAATGCTCCCCCTTGGTCTTATGGATCATTTTGATCATGGCCCAAAAACTCCCGCAACTTCGCCCCGGGGTCGGCCGCGGTCACCAGGGTCTCACCGATAAGGAAGGCCCGGATGCCGGCAGCTTCCAGATGTGCCAGGTCTGCCCGGGTATTGAGGCCGCTGGCGGCTACTAAGGTTATCCCAGGCGGGGCCAGGGGAGCTAACTCCAGGGCTCTGTCCATGTGCATCTCGAAGGTGTTCAGGTCCCGGTGGTTGATGCCAATAAGCTGTGCTCCGGCGGCCAGGGCCTGCTTCATCTCCATCGTGGTATGCACCTCCACCAAGGCCTCTAAACCCAAAGAGCGGGCAAGGAGAAGCAACGCGGTGAGCTGACCCGGGTTCAACAGTTTCACGATAAGCAACAGGGCATCCGCACCCAAAGCGGCGGTTTCATATACCTGGATGGGCTCCAGGATAAAATCCTTCCGCAGAATGGGAATACTGATTTCTGGCCGCATTTGGCGAATAAAATCAGGGTTCCCTTTGAAATAATGCCGCTCAGTAAGAACCGAAACAGCGGCGGCCCCGTTTTTTTCATAAATCCGGGCCAGCTCAACCGGATCCAGCGCTGGGGCAAGCTCCCCTTTAGAGGGCGAAGCCCGCTTTACTTCCGCAATGATGGCGGTCCCGGGAGCGGCATCCAGGGCGCCTTTCAGGCTCAAGGGCTTCGGCCGGGTGGCGATGGCCCCTTTGAGGGTCTCGATCACCTCGGGCTTAAAAAGATCTAGGGATTCCGTCAACTTGCGGGCGACGATGTCTTCCAGAAAATTCATGTGCTTTCCTAATTGCAAGGAGGCTGGGATACGGTGGCCCAGGAAAAAGCTGGGTCTGTGACCTTCAGCCCCTTTCCTCAAAGCTTTTACTTTTTTTAATCAAGGCCTCCAGCTTCTCCAGGGCCCGGCCGGAGCGGATGGTCTCCCGGGCCAGGGCGATACCCTCGGGGAAGTCGGCACATCGGCCCGCCGCAATAAAAGCCGCGGCGGCATTCAGAGCCACCATGTCCTCCTTGGGGCCCCCCTCCCCTGCCAAGACCTTCCGGACAATTCGGGCGTTTTCAAAGACATCGCCGCCCTTGATGTCTTCCAAACGCGCCCGTTTCAGGCCGAAATCCTCGGGCGCGATGGTGTAGGTGCGCACCCGACCGTCCTTGAGTTCGCTCACCCGAGTAGGACCGACGATGCTGATTTCGTCAAAGGAGCCCTCGCCAAAAACTACAAAGGCGCTCCTTGCGCCCAGGTTTCCCAGCACCTGGGCCAGAGGCTCGGTCAGTTCCGGGGCATAAACCCCCAGGACCTGGACATTGGCGCCGGCGGGGTTGGTCAAGGGCCCCAAAATGTTGAAGATGGTGCGGATGCCGATCTCCCGGCGGGGTCCGATGGCAAACCGCATGGCCCCGTGGAGCTGGGGGGCGAACAGAAAGCCGATGCCCACCTCATTGATGCATTGGGCCACCTGTTCCGGGGTAAGGGACAAGTTGATGCCCAGGGCTTCGATGACATCGGCGCTGCCGCAACGGCTGGACACCGCCCGGTTGCCGTGCTTGGCCACCCGAAGGCCGGCCCCGGCCACCACAAAGGCGGTGGTGGTGCTGACATTAAAGGTCTGGGTGGCGTCGCCGCCGGTGCCGCAGGTGTCCACGATGGTTTCCCAGTCCACGTTGATTTCGTCGCGGTCCAGATCCACAAGGTTGTCGCCGATGGGGATGCGGGTGGCCTTGGCCCGCATGACCTTGGCCGCCGCGGTGATCTCCGTCACCGTCTCCCCTTTCATCCTGAGGGCCGTGATGAAGGCCCCGATCTGAGCCTCGGTGGCCTGACCCTCCATGATGGCAGTCATAGCCGCCACCATCTCCGCTTCGGTTAAATCCTGCCGGGTGACTACCTTGTAAATGGCTTCCTTGAGCATCGCTGACTCCGAATTTTGTTTATATTATCATGTCTTATCTATTTTGCCACGGAAACCGATTTTGCCGCGGTTGAGGTTATCAAGGGGGCAAGGTTTTGTTATGGGGCAACGGCAAAATTTTCATAAATAAACATTATCAGCCCCACGGCAACCCAGAGGCCTCCTGCCAGCCCGCCGAATGACTTGAAAAGCCGGAGGCCCTGCGGCGGGTAAAGGAACATCAAAAGGACTGCTTTCAAGACATAGGCCAAACAAAAAAGAGGAAGAAAAACGGCCAGGGAAAACTGCTGGATGAAATCCCTCTCAAAAAGGAAAAAATTAAAGCCCACCGACCCCCTTCCGGCCGCAAAGCGATCAAAGACCGCCAGCAGAAAGATCAGCAGGTACATGCCCAGCACCAGGACCAGCGGAAGGAGCAAATGACTCCAGAGATCGATTTCCGGAAAGATGAGGTAGTCGAAAGCCGTGGAGAACACCGTTACCAGGAAAATAATGCCAAAAAACTGCCGTCTTTGTACAGATGGCCTGAAATAGTAGATGAAATAGGTTAGCTGTTCTTTCATTATCAGGGCGGTGCTTTTCTTTAGCACCCGATCCGCTATGAGCAAGGCTGAACCGACAAGTAAAAAAATTACCGACATGCGATCATGCGGACCCGCGGCGCTGGGATTGCCGGGTCATCTCGATTTTGAAAAATTTCCAAGTTCAAAGACCTTAGCCCGCCAACTTGCGGCTCCCCCTACTTTCCGGGCGGGAGGTTAGAGCCGCAAAATTTGCATTTCACTGTCTGTCGCCTCTTTCGGGTAGGGACTATTTGGTCTTTATCGCAGACCGGACAATACCTGAGGAACCACATATTTGGCGGCAAGAATTACTGCGCCCACGATTACTACCCCTTCTAGGAAGAGGAAGAGAAACTTGCGGCCCACCTCATTTCCCCCTACCCCGGCCAGGAAGGGAATGAAAAGCATCATGGGCACAATGATGATATCCTGGAAAATAAGGATTCCCAAGGAAGTGTTGCCGTGAGGCGTTTCCACTTCCGCCCGGCTTTGCAGGACTTTCAACACTATGGCGGTGCTGCTTAAGGCCATGAGAAAGCCGACGAACACCGCTTCCCCCACCCCCAGGCCCGCGATCTCCCAAGCCAGGTAAAAGAAGAGCAGGCTGGTAAGCCCCACCTGTAACGGCCCCCCGAGCAGCACTGAGCGGCGCAGCTGCAAGAGATTGGCAAAGGAAAATTCGATGCCGATGGTAAAGAGCAGGAGGATGACCCCGATCTCCGCTAAGACCTCCACTTCGGGTAATGCCTTGATGAGCCCCAATGCCTGGGGGCCGGCCAGCACTCCGGTTAAAATGAAGCCTACCAACGGCGGGATACTGAGGCGATGGCAGAGGAAGATGACCAACACCGCCAACATATAGACAATGAGGAGGTCAAAAATAATTTGCATAGGTTAAAGCGGCGGGGAAGCGATATCTTTGCGGCGAATCTCCTGGGCTGCGGCGGCACCTGCCTTCAGGGCTTTAAGATTCAAATCCGCCGTGTTAGACGGCACTCTGGCCAGAACCGCCGCCTCCAGGCTCTTCAAAGAAACGATGCCGGTGAGTACGGCCAAGGCCCCCAAGGCCACAATGTTGGCCAGAATGGGCTTTCCCAATTTTTCCCGGGCGATTTGCGTAAAGGGGAGAGCCACGGCCCGGCTGGTGGGCAGTTCTTTCACCAAGCCCCCGTCCACAATGATAGTGCCGCCGGGCTTGACATCAAAGACGTACAAATCGCAGGCCTGCTGATTCATGCACAAAAGCACATCCGGCTTGATGGCCTGGGGGTAGTCGATTTCCGCGTCACTGATCACCACTTCGCTCTTGGAGGCCCCACCCCGGGCCTCAGGGCCGTAGCTCTGGGTCTGGGCCACGAATTTTCCTTCATGCAGGCCCGCCGCCTCCGCCAGGATCACCCCGGCCAGGATGAGGCCTTGGCCGCCGGAGCCGGCCAGCCTTACTTCCACCCGCTCTGCCATAATTGCCTCTCTTAGTAATTACAAGCAGTACCTGACTGATGGCAAGTAGGCGCGGTTACCCGCGATCAGCCAGGGCGGCCCGGGCCGCTTCCCGGATCCGGCGCAATTCCTGGGTATAGATGGGCAGGTCCCGGTCGGCCAGCACGCCGATAGTGATTTTGCCTTCCAGCTCCTCCGGGGTCATGGTCCGGGCCTTTTCAATCCTGACGGCCACTTTCTTTTGCCACTGCATCATTTCCACCGGACCGCCCATTTGGTTGGCCCGGCCATACAGGGTATGGCAGTGGCTGATAACCTCCACCACCGCAAACCCCCTTTTCCGGATGGCCTGTTCGATGAGCTGATCCAGATGGCTGGCATGATATACGGTGCTGCGCCCCACCCAGGCGGCCCCGGCCGTCACCGCCAGTTCCGCGATGGAAAAGGGATGCTCGATATGGCCGTACACGGAAGTGGCAGAAATGGCCCCATAGGGCGTAGTGGGCGAATATTGGCCGCCGGTCATGCCATAAGTGTTGTTGTTGATAATGATGGCCGTAAGGTTCAGGTTGCGCCGGGCGGCATGAATGAAGTGGTTGCCGCCGATAGCGGTGGCGTCGCCGTCCCCCATCACCACAATGACCTGAAGCCGCGGGTTGGCCAGCTTCACCCCGGTGGCAAAGGTCAGGGCCCGGCCATGGGTGGTGTGCAGGGTATTGAAGTCCACATACACACTCATGCGTCCGGAGCAGCCGATGCCCGAAACCAGGACAATTTCGTCCTTGGTGAACCCGGTGCGGTCAATGGCCCGGATGAGCGCCCCCAGGACGATGCCGTTGCCGCAACCCGGGCACCAGACATGGGGGAACTTCTTTTCGTGACGCAGATATTTGTGAATCAATTTGGTGACTTCCGCCATGGTCGTCCTTTCCCGTGATCAGCAGCGGAAACCGGCCGGTTCCCCCGGAATCAGCCTTAAGGCTCGGGCCCGATTCCAAGACGGGCCGTTCCCGGGAAGTTTGTTGTACTTAGCGGGTCTTTATCTTACTGCTCCTTTTCCCAAGTGTACTCCGGATCGGGAATAAAACACACATAAAGGTGTTCTCCCTCTCCCAATGAGATATAGCGGAACAGCCAGCCCCCCGGCACCTTGGCCCGCGCCGCGGCGGTATTCAGATTAAACGGGGCCGAGCCTCTTTCCTCCAGCCGTTCCCAATCCAGGCGATTCATAGCATCCTCCTCAGTTTGGAAATTTTTAAAAGTATTATTAGACAAAATCAGGCCTTATCCGTCTTATGGGCGGTTCCAAAGGCTAGGCCCCGTCCGCTATTATGAAATATTAACCTTCTAATCTAACCAACGCCTTTTTAAACCCGGTGCTATTTTAAACATAGCTTAAAATACTTATTTCTGTATTAATAGTTCTGCAAATAATAATACTCCTGGGAAGATTTAATTCTTATATGATCCTCCGCCTTTTAGATTTCTGACACTAAATGGGAAGGACCATGCATAAGCATCACATTTAATTTTGGAAGAAGCATAACGAAGAATTTCCCTAATTTTGATATTTATTTGTTCTTCAAATTTTTAATTAATACTAGGTGCAACAAATACAACCGCAATAACTAAAGCCTCTTCATTTTTACGGACAAGGAGTTTACGGGCATCGCCCTTGGCTTGGGACAGGGCATCTGAGGCACTTTTAATACTCCATGTATGCTTAGCTTCAATGTATTCCCCTTGCTTACCATCAATGGAATGTATATAGAGATCGCATGATCCTCGTTTTTTGCCGCGTTTTTTAACTCCGAATTCTTCTAATGCGAGCCACCCGGCTTTCCAGGCTGCGCCTGAAAGAACCCCGACATTGGCACGTTCAGTGTAATAAAAAGGGGCGTCTTCTCCTTCCATAAAGTCTCAATAATGTTTAACTAAATTGTTCCATGTTCTTAGAAGAATTTCCCAATGAGATAATACCGTGTTGTGGACCTTAACTCCCTTAATATCTTTCCTCATTGTTATAACTCCTTTCCCTTTAAAATTATATTTTCGATTATTGCCTTTGGTCTGAATAATATGGTACAATTTGTCTAAATAATTAGCTAAACGGAGCAAGGCGATGCAACAAAAGCCACTCAGCCTGATGCAATTTCAGAAAAAGTTTGGCACTGAGAAAGCCTGTCAAAAACATTTGTTTCGCTTGCGTTGGCCGGAGGGATTTCGGTGTCCCCGCTGCCACCATGATCAGGCTTATTTCCAGCGCACTCGCCATCTATACCATTGCCGGGCTTGCGGCTATCAAGCCTCTCTGACCGCAGGCACCGTGTTTCACAAGACCCGAACCCCTTTGCACAAATGGTTCTGGATGATCTGGCTGATGGGACGCCAGAAAAGTGGCATTTCGATGTTGTCCCTGCAACGGATGCTGGAAATTAAAACCTATAAAACCGTCTGGACCATGGGGCACAAGATTCGCCAAGCCATGGCCGAACGGGATGCCAACTACCAACTGGCTGGCTTGATCGAGATGGACGACACCTACTTCGGTGCTCCGAAACCCGGCAAACGTGGACGGGGCGCCGCCGGCAAGGCCAAGGTGGTGGTGGCCGTGGAAACTCCGGCTGATAAACCCCGGTTTGCCGCCATGCGCCTGGTGCCCCGGGTCAGCCGCGCCGAGATTCAACCCTTGGTAAAAGAGCGTTTGGCCGCTGAGGCGGTGATCAAGACCGATGGCTGGCAAGGCTACAGCTTCCTGGATGCTTCCCCCAATCTCCAGCATGAGTGGCGGGTGCCCGGTTCGGGGAAGGAAGCGCCGAAGGTCTTGCCCTGGGTCCATACCTTGATCGCCAATATCAAAGGCAATATTCGGGGCATCCACCACGGCGTCAGTCCCAAACATCTGCCCCGCTACCTGGGGGAATTTTGCTACCGGTTCAACCGCCGCTTCTGGGAACCGCAAATGTTTAACCGGATGCTTCATGCTTGTTTGAACGCTTCGACCATTACATTTTTGGAGCTAAGGCAATAATCGTTTAATTATTTTTTGGGATTTTTGTCAAGAATGGCCTCACTACGGCCTCAACTCCCAGGATCGAAACGGCCTTATTTAAGCCTCAAACATGAACAGCCATGGGTAGCTCGTTTAGAAAGCACCTGAACGAGAACGTCAGCCTCAGACAATGATCACTTCCTCATCCTCTGACACCGCGCCCCAACCGCTCACCTCTACGGCCCGGCGGCACCGGGGGCAGAGGCTGTAAAAGCGCACGCTGTCCTCTTCGTGGTGGATGAGCCGGTCCACCTCTTCTTTCATTTTCAGGTAGCGGCGTTCGTCCAGATCGCATTCAAAGACGCTCTTCTGGACCCGCTGACCATAGTTGGTCAGGACCTTGGCCACCTTCAGGCGCCGCCGGTCGTCCACCACATCATAGCTCACTACCAGAAACACGCATTACCTCAGCGCAGGACAAAGGGTTGATAGGAGGCGTCCTCTTCCAGCACCCGGACGAAGTGGCGCACCTGGGCCAAAAGCACCCCCCGGTAACTCAGGCGTTCAGCCCGGGGGAAATAAAACACCTTCTGGTTCAGGCGCCGCTCAAAATAGGTGACGAACTTTTTCAGGCCCTCATGCCCCAGGAGGATGGGGTAGCCCTCCCGCATGGGCTCGGGCTCGGCGAAATCAAAGGCCGCATGCTCCCGGTCTTCGGGGCGGAAAAAGTCCGTGGGCCGGATGATCCTTTTATTGACCAGGTGGAGCACTAGGGCGTCCACCAACACCGGGCGGAACTCCTCCATGAGGTCCAGCACCAGGGAAGGCCGGCCGTAGTCTGGACTGTGCAAAGCCCCGAGGTAGGGGTCAAGCCCCGTCACCATGACCTGGGTGTGAACGGCGTTGGCCAGCAGGGTGTAGCCCAGAGAGAGGAGCAGATTTACCGGGTCTTTGGGGGGGCGGCGGCTGCGGCCCTCAAAGGGCAGGTCGCCAGCCCGCAGCAGATGGGAAAAGCAGCCGAAGTAAGCCGCGGCGGCGCTTCCCTCCAAGCCCATGAGGGAGTCCAGCGTGTCCGCCTCGTTGGCTTTGTAACCCAGACGCCGGAGCTGGTGGACGGCCTCCGCCACCTCCGGGCTGCCCAGATCCCGGTTCTGGCGGCGCAGCAGCACCCGGCAGTTGTAGATTTTCCCCTGGACGCAGGCCCGGGCCTGGAGGAGGCGAAACTCCGGGTCGCCCAAGCGGGCGAACTGGCGGCGGCGCAGGTCGATGTTTTTCCCCAGGTGGGCCACCAGGCGGCCCCGGTATTTGCCGTAATATGACAGAAACACGGTGTCGATGCCCTCCTCTAACAGGAAGGCGATGACCGTGGGGGACAGGTTGATATGGCCCAGGAGGATAACCTGCTCCACCTTGAAGGCATGGCTCCAGTGAATCTGGCGGCCCTGTTTTTCCACCACCAGACGGTTGCCCCGCTTGGTAAGGGTGGCGCCCTGGTCGGTGACGTAGAGGATGGCCATGGGGGGTTGGGGCAGCGGCGTTAAATCTCCAGGGTGAAAGACACCTCGCCGTTCTCCTGTTTCCAAAAGCGCAGGCGGCCCAGGGGTGTGGCCACCTCGGTGACCCCGGCTTCCTCGAAAAACCCGGCCAGGCGCGTCTCATAGTGCTGGAGGAGGGCCTGGGTTTCCCTGAGCTGCCGGCGAAGCTTGACATAATCCTGGAGGAGGTTCTGGAACTGGAGGGAGTCCACGGTGAGGCCGGGGGGGGCCGTGGGCGCGCCTGCCAGGGACTGCACGTGAATCAGGGGCGTCGGGTAGAGGTTGGAGGTGAGGTCAAAGGCGCAGTTGCAGTCCACCACAGAGGTGACCTGGGGGATGCGGGCCCTGATCTTGGGACAGCTCATGGGGTTGCCCCGCAAGCGGGACTTCAAAAAGAGAGAAGGGTCGGCGTTCAGGCAGCGCTGGAAAAGCTCGTTCACCGCCTCAGGTCCGTGCTCCAGGTGCCCTAGGGTGTGGATCAGCACCTGGGTCTCGTCCCGAGAGACTTGGAGGGTGCGGTTCAGATTGTCCACCACGGCCTTGAGGGCCGGGCACCGGGCCATGAGATGCTGGAACTGGGGGTCCCGGTCCAGGTCATAAGGGTGCTCGGGTGCAGGGGGCCGGGGCGGCACCGGGTGGGCCTCCGCCTCTCCTGAGGGTGGGGCAACCGCCGGGGCGGCAGGCAGCCCCACCGCCTGGAGCCGCTGCACCACCCGGTAAATCTGGGACTTGGAGACCCGGGAGATTGCCCCCAGGAGGGCGAGCTGGTCCTCATAGGGCTGGCCGTCGGGCTGCAAAAACAGGGCCCGTTTGCCGGTGCGGCGGTGCAGCCCCAGGGGCAGCTTGATGAGGTTCCCCAGGCTCCCCGGCTTCACCGTGACCTGCTTGGGGAACACCTCCAAAGTAACTTCCGGGGGCAGCGGCAAAAGCTGGGCGGCCAGGAGATCGCCGCACTTCTTGGCCACCCCGGCGGGCAGGGGGCTTTTCAGAAAAATCCAGACATGCCGCCCCTTAAAGCCCGAATCCTCCAGGTACGCGGGCAGCTCCTGGGCTGCGGCCAGGTCCAGCAGGCGACAGGCGGTCTGGTGCACCTTGGCCATGAGCGCCCCCCAGGCCCGCTGGCTGGTGATGGCCCGCTGCACCGCAAACTTGGCCAGGTCCAGGTCAAAAGCGATAAAGTTTACCGTATTGTCCAGACGCACCGGATAGACCCCCACGGTGTGGTTGCCCAGGATATGGTTCTCGACCACTTTGGGGGTCAGGGGCTCCTGGACCGGCGTGTAGCCTGACTCTCCGGTGGGACTCACCCATTGGCGGGCATGAACCCCCTCCCGGCCGGAGAACAGGCCCAGGAAGGTCACCAGGTGGTGGGGCTGGGGAAGGAGGTGCTCAGACTCCTCCTGGGTGGATTCCCCCTCGCTGGACTCAATCAGGAAGCGGAGATGGTCCAGGAGGTCTTTAAACTGCTCCGAGCCGGTCTTTCCCAGGCCGACTTCGTACACCTGGCGCGCCTTAACAAACTCCCCGGCCTCCTCCAGGGCCCGCCCCAGCTCCACATAGGCCTGAGGCTCCCGGGGCCGGCGTTTCACCAGCGCCCCCCAGACATGGGCCGCCTTCAGGGGCTGGCCCTGATCAAGATAAATCTCCGCCAATCGCCGGTAAGTCTCGAGCCGCTCCGGGTCATCCCGGATAGCCAGGTTCAGCTCTAAAATGACCTCCTCCACCAGGCCCAACTCCTCCAACAGCTCGGCCCAGGCCAGGTGCAGGGCGGGATCGCAGACGTCTTTGCTGCGGCGGCTAGCGGCCAGGGCGCGGGCCTGCTCGTGGTTGCCTTGGCTCAACAGGTGGCGGGTTTTTTGGTAAAGCGGGTCCTGGCTCATGAGCACTTGCCGTCAAGGCTAGTTTCCCTTCACCTTAGACTGTTGTCGGGCCCGGTGGCCTGGAAGGGACTTCGGCTCCCCGGTCCGAGAAGGATCGGCGGTGAGGCGTCAGAGGTTTTTTCCCAGCCAGGGGAACTGCACGGCCGCGGCCCTTTCTTCAAAATCCGGAATCTCCTTCTGAAAGAGGCTGGAAATCCCCTCCTTGAGTTTGTTGAACAGGCTTTGAGACACGCTTTTCAAGCCATGGGCCAGGATGGTCTGGTTCCTTTCCCCCAGGCGGCCCCGCAGGGGGGCGTTATCCAGGAAGGCGTGGCCCACCGGATGACCCAACTCCGCCAGGAGCAGGTAGTCCAGATGGAGGCCGACCTTGATTTTGCGGTCGCTGGGGTCCCGATGCTTCTCCAGAAGATCATGGAGGGAAACAGGGACCTTGGTCAAGTCCACGTCGCCCGAGTCGAGGTCAAAACCGAAGCGCAGCAGCTGCTGGGCGAACAGTTCCACCACCCGGTAGAGGCGGGCTACGGCGTCGTCGTATTTGCCCTCCAGGGCGCGGCGGCGGGCGTTATTATACAGGTCCAGGATCAGGGCCTGGCTCCGGGTCCGGTCATCCTCCCCGGCGAGGTGGCTAAGCAGGTCAAGGGCGGCCTCGGCTGGCCGGTAGGGGGAATCTCCCAGACTGTCCCAGGCAATCTTACTGAAGCGAAACCCGGCCTCTTTATGGTCGAAGATGTCCCAGGCCCAGTAGGCCTGAGCCACCAGGCGGAGCTGGTCGCGCTCCTGCTGTTCTTCGGGGTCAAGAAGAACCGCATTCACCGCCCTGAGAATCTCCTCGGCGGTGCGGAAGCGCAGCCTGAGGATCAATTCCCGGGCCAGCTTCAGGTCATGGCGGGCATAGATGGCGAGCGGGCTTACCGTCAAGAACTTTTCGGTGCCGTCCACCACTACCCCGTGGCGGCGCTCCCCGGTGATGTATTTGAGTGATTGGCATTGGTGGAAGATGCCGGCGGAGACCGCGCCGCTGCTCATGGCCTTGGTGCCACTGGTAAAGTCCACCTGGATTTCGTCAGGCGCGTATCCCATGGCCGCCAGGCGGCGGAACACCTGGTTGACCTCCCGAAAGACCGCCTGAAAATCGTCAAAATCCCGGAGCAGCACGGTGAAGCCGGCTTCTTCCGGCCAGTTGAGATTGGTTTTGATCTCCTCGCCGAACTTTTCACTGGCCTCGGTGACCACCAGAACCAAAAAATCGGGGCGGCTGTCTTTGATGGTTTTGACGAGGGGGCGAACGATGTTGACCTCCGGGCGGGTGCCGGTGCCTACGGTGACAATGAGGGCCCGTTTCAACATGGGTCACCTACAGAGTCTGGAAAAGCGGCAATCCCCTCTAATCGGGTCAAGGATTCCTACTGTGTTATGAGTGCATGGCTGAATACGACAGCCACACAGTCGCAATCCCCTCTAATCGGGTCAAGGATTCCTACTCAACTGCATGTCGGCGACTGTGTCGAGGTCATGTAAAGTCGCAATCCCCTCTAATCGGGTCAAGGATTCCTACAGCTGCAACCCAACGCGGTCAACGTGCTGCACGAGTCCGTCGCAATCCCCTCTAATCGGGTCAAGGATTCCTACTCTTATGGACTGGTTCTAACTTACCATTACATTAATAGAAGTCGCAATCCCCTCTAATCGGGTCAAGGATTCCTACGACAGGTTGAGTATAATCGTGTCAACCTGGTCCTCAAAGTCGCAATCCCCTCTAATCGGGTCAAGGATTCCTACCGTTGGAATTAGAGTGGGAGTTAGAAGCCCAAGTGGATAAGTCGCAATCCCCTCTAATCGGGTCAAGGATTCCTACAGAGCGGCTCCGTTCGTTTATAGGCCTAAGTGATTGGAGAGTCGCAATCCCCTCTAATCGGGTCAAGGATTCCTACTAGCGCTCCCGTGTGGGCAACCACACGGGAGGGAGAATGCGTCGCAATCCCCTCTAATCGGGTCAAGGATTCCTACCAGTGGTCAGCCGAACTTTCAAGGCAGCCGGCTCAGCTTCGTCGCAATCCCCTCTAATCGGGTCAAGGATTCCTACAGGTTCTGACCGACCCCGCCTTTTGGGCTCAAGTGGGTCGCAATCCCCTCTAATCGGGTCAAGGATTCCTACCCGGTCCCTCAGGCCGTCAACAAACTAGTGCCTAGTCTGTCGCAATCCCCTCTAATCGGGTCAAGGATTCCTACGGACACCCCAAGGGGAGTCGGTGGGGTTAAAAAAGTCGCAATCCCCTCTAATCGGGTCAAGGATTCCTACATACGCCGCCAAGCGGTTCCAATGGTAGCGGATGTGTGGCGTCGCAATCCCCTCTAATCGGGTCAAGGATTCCTACGTGTCATCGTTGTTACCACGAACAAGCCTGGCCCAAAGGTCGCAATCCCCTCTAATCGGGTCAAGGATTCCTACCCTGTCGTCCGTTTGGCCCTCGAGCAGACGGTTAGGCGGCGTCGCAATCCCCTCTAATCGGGTCAAGGATTCCTACCCGAGGTCGTTTTCTACTCATGGCCTCAGGTGATGTGTCGCAATCCCCTCTAATCGGGTCAAGGATTCCTACTGGAGCTGCTTGCGATTCCCTCTTGTTCGTCTGGCCTTCGGTCGCAATCCCCTCTAATCGGGTCAAGGATTCCTACCGAAAGTCTCGATGGCGTTATTCCCCTCCAAGCCCTGTTGGAAGTCGCAATCCCCTCTAATCGGGTCAAGGATTCCTACGGTCAGCCTAAATAGGCCTCACAAGCTGCTAAGGCTTTGTCGCAATCCCCTCTAATCGGGTCAAGGATTCCTACGTTACCTATGTCCCTTGCAAGATACAGACCAAACAGTCGCAATCCCCTCTAATCGGGTCAAGGATTCCTACTGGAGTCGGTCTGGCCGGCTCTACGGCAGCCCAGCGAAGTCGCAATCCCCTCTAATCGGGTCAAGGATTCCTACAGTCAGAAAAATATCCATCCGCGGGGTCGAGATTCGTCGCAATCCCCTCTAATCGGGTCAAGGATTCCTACCGTATGCTACCCTTGGTCCAGGCGTACGCCCTGGTGACGTCGCAATCCCCTCTAATCGGGTCAAGGATTCCTACACCTGATTGCTCTTTGCAGAGCCTGCCATTTGAATATGTCGCAATCCCCTCTAATCGGGTCAAGGATTCCTACGCGGATTTGTCGTTTACATGCCCACCATGGCCGAAAGGTCGCAATCCCCTCTAATCGGGTCAAGGATTCCTACCAGATATCAGGCCATGCTGCAGGAATTTGGCCCGGACGTCGCAATCCCCTCTAATCGGGTCAAGGATTCCTACCAAGGGAAACAGGTTGATCCTCCCCGACGGCACCCTAAGTCGCAATCCCCTCTAATCGGGTCAAGGATTCCTACGATGGCCGCGGCTGGATCGTCATGGGCGCCATTATTGTCGCAATCCCCTCTAATCGGGTCAAGGATTCCTACTGGATTTGACGCCTTATGCCTCGGAAATTGACTGGAGGTCGCAATCCCCTCTAATCGGGTCAAGGATTCCTACAGGCCAAAAATCTCCGGACCGCTAGGGAGTTCATGGCTCGGTCGCAATCCCCTCTAATCGGGTCAAGGATTCCTACGGAATGCTGCAAATCATGGCCTCATCTATCAACCGCTACGTCGCAATCCCCTCTAATCGGGTCAAGGATTCCTACCCCTGCCTTTTTTCAGCCAGGACTGGTGCGGGTTCCAGGGGGCAAAAACGAGGATCCCGGGGGGGGTACCCCCCCCACCCCGGGGGGCATCCCGGCCAAAACCACACTTTATCCAATGATTCAAGCAAGTTGGCCTTGCGGGTATCATTTTTACCACATCTAAGAAAATCAAGCACTTAGGCCCGCAGGGTAAAATTTCCAGAGATCCCCGCAGATGTTACCTTGTGAACAAAATTCCCTGCAGCCCCCCGGCACCCAGGCCCTCCGTCCCGGTTGCCCCCTGGGGGGCCCGGGAGAGTCCGGGGATATTTCTTCCTAGAGCACAAAGAGCCCCTCTGGTCAAGGAAAAAATGACGGCCTCCCGGGGTTCAGTCCCCGGTCTCAATCTTCACCACCCGGAAGGCCAGGCCCACGGGTTCCACGGTGCCCCGGGCGGCCACGGCCTTTTTCTTGTTTATCAGCCGTTGCTGCAATTCCTCGGGCACCAGGTCCCGGCCCCTGCCAGTGGCCCTCTTCCCCTGCCAGGTGGCCTCCACCTCCTGCCGGCCGGGGTTCCAGGTGAGGCGGGCCGACTCCCAGATCTGGGTTTCAGGTGACGGAGCTCTTTTAGGGGATTTGTCTTCTTCCTTCTGGACCTGCGCTTCCCGTCCCGGGACCTCCGGCGGAATTTCTTCTGCCCGGAAGCGGCCGTGGCCGATGGCGGTTTTGGCCCCCAGGCCGTGCTCCTGGAGGGCAGCCTCGAAGGCCTGCAGCAACCCCTCCTTCAGCTGGTGGTCCCCGGCAATCTCCGGGGATAGAAGAAGACGGAACACAAAGGCCAGGGGGCGGCGGTCCTCCGACAGAGGATGCACCGCCCAGAACTTCTGGGGGTTGGGGCGCTGATCCTCGGTGGGGCCCCGGCGCTTTTTGTTCAAGTAGTCCGGGTAGTGACAATTCATGATTTCCGCCTTCAGGCGGGGG